>Ga0310829_1000484_pt1 | contig 33291 bp, 30 predicted proteins | sample WT_ome_4_FD_202244 | JGI IMG/M metagenome (GOLD analysis project Ga0310829, IMG submission 202244) | Sorghum-adapted microbial communities enriched on wild type (WT) sorghum from Joint BioEnergy Institute, Emeryville, California, United... ...
CGTTGCCTGATGGTCGCCGGTGATCATGACCGTCTTGATGCCGGCTTTGCGGCTGAGCGAAATGGCCGACCGCACTTCCTTGCGGGGCGGGTCGATCATGCCCGCGAGGCCGGCGAAGGTGAGCTGCAGTTCCGCCATGTCGGCATCGCCCGGATCCTCGCCGGGTTTCAGTTCCCGCCACGCAAACCCGATCACCCGGAGGGCCGCTTTCGCCATCCCTTCGTTGGCGGTGAGGATTTTGCCCCGGAGCGTTCCCGTCAGCGGCATGACATGGCCTTCCCAGAGCAGCCGGGTGCAGCGGTCGAGCAATTCATCCGGCGCGCCTTTGCACAGCAGGAGCCGTTTGCCGCCCTGCCGCACGATGACCGACATGCGCTTGCGCTCCGAATCGAAGGGGAATTCCTTCTCCCGTTCGTACACCGACAAGGCATCCCCCGCCACGCCCGCCTTGGCGGCCAGGACGGCGAGCGCCCCTTCCGTCGGGTCGCCCTGGATCGTCCATTCCTTCGTGATTTCCGCCTGATCGCTTTTGTCCTTGCGCCTCCGTCTGCCGCCCTTGCTTTCCGGCCGTTCCCGTTCGTCCGTTTCTCCGTCTTGTTCCCGTCCGCCATATCCTTCCGGCGCGACGAGGCAAGCATTGTTGCACAGCACCGCAATTTGCAGCAAGCGGCGCAACGATTCGCTTTTGCGGGGGTCGACCGGCTTTCCGTCCTGCAGGAAAGAGCCGTGGGGATCGTACCCCGTGCCGGTTACTTCCGTCAGTCGCCCGTCCTGCCAAAGGTGGGTCACCGTCATTTTGTTTTGCGTCAGCGTGCCGGTTTTGTCCGAGCAGATGACCGACGCGCAGCCGAGGGTTTCCACCGACGGCAGTTTGCGCACGATCGCCCTCCGTTTGATCATGCGCTGCACGCCAAGCGCCAGCGCGATGGTGACGATGGCCGGGAGCCCTTCGGGGATGGCCGCCACCGCCAGGCTGACGCCGGCCAAAAACATGCCGTACACCGGCTGGCCGTGCATGATGCCCGCCAGCACGACGACAACCGTCAGGACAACGGCAACGCCGATGAGAATTTTGCCCAGCTGCTCCAGCCGGCGTTGCAGCGGCGTCGTGCCGGCATCGGTGTTTTGGATCAAGTGGGCGATTTTGCCCATTTCCGTCTCCATGCCGGTGCGCACCACGATGCCGCGTCCCGTCCCGCGGGTGACCATCGTGCCCATGAAGCCCATGTTGCGCCGGTCACCAAGCGGCACGTCCGCATCCGGCACCGTCTCGTGATGCTTTTCCACGGGGACGGATTCCCCCGTTAACGCCGATTCCTCCACGTGCAGGCTGTAGGTTTCCACGAACCGGACATCGGCCGGCACCCGGTCGCCGCTTTCCAGCACGATCACGTCACCCGGCACCAACTCCCGGGCCGGCAACATCATCATCCGTCCGTCCCGCACCACCCTGGCCATCGGCGACGCCAGCTGCCGGAGCGCCCGGAGCGACTTCTCCGCGCGATATTCCTGGATAAACCCCAGTATGCCGTTCATCACGATGATCGCCAAAATCGTCACCGCGTCCAGGTACTCGCCCAAGAGCCCGGAAATGAGCACCGCGGCCACCAGCACCAGGACCATGAAATCTTTGAATTGGCCGACGAACTGGGCCACGGGCGAAATTTTCCGTTCCTCCGACAGCTCGTTGGCGCCGCATTCCGCCAGCCGCCGCTCGGCTTCCTCCGCGGACAGGCCGCACGCGACGTCGGTCTGCAACTGTTCGCAAACCGATCCGGCATCCTGTTGATGCCACGCTTTCCCCTCCATATCCTTGTCCCTCCTCGTACTCCCACTCTATTCAGACAAGCCGGAAAATATCCCCCTTCCCCGGCAACGCTTTTCCAGCGGGAGACGGACCGCCATCCAGCGGCGGGCATCATCCGGAACGGCAACGGGAGCGGCTCGCGTGCCCGAACAACCTTTTCGCCCCGCGGCAAACAACGAACGGCGAAATCCGCACCCGAGGCGCTTCATCCCGTGTCATGCGGGCTGCCGGCGGGGCTGGAATCGCCGGACAAAGTGTGGCATGATAGATAGGTCATCGAACGAGGTGTTGAACATGGCCCTGGACGGCTTCGTCCTCCGCGCCCTGACCGTCGAACTGCAGACGCTCGTCGGGGGCAAAATCTCGAAAATCCATCAACCGAACGAATATGACATCGTGCTCACCATCCGCAGCAAAGCGGGCAATGTCCGTCTGCTGCTTTCCGCCAACCCGACCTACCCCCGCCTCCACGTCACGGAGCAGACGTTCGTCAACCCGCTGGAGGCGCCGATGTTTTGCATGTTGCTACGCAAACATTGCGAAAACGGGATCATCCGGGACATCCGGCAAGTCGGGGCGGAGCGGGTGATGCATCTCGATATCCGCAACCGCGACGAACTCGGCGACACCTTTTCCAAACGCATCGTCGTCGAGCTGACAGGCCGCCACAGCAACATCATCCTGCTCGACCCCGCCACGGGCACCATCCTGGACGGCATTCGCCACGTGACGCCGGCCGTCAGCGCCTATCGCACGGTCATGCCGGGCAGCGCCTATGTGCCGCCTCCGGAACAGGACAAACTGGATCCGTTCGGCGCGACGCCGGAACAAATCCGGCAGGCGCTGACCGGTCCGTCCCCCGCCACCCCGGAAGCGATCGTCGAGCGCATCAGCGGCGTCAGTCCGCTGCTTGCCCGGGAACTCATCAGACGAAATCCCGACCGCGTCCACGAGGAACTGGCCCGGCTTGCGGCCAAACTCGTCCGGGGCGAAGCGGAACCGCAGATGGTGAATCCGTCCGGCGGCAAACCCGCCTTCTCCGTCACGCCGCTCACCCATCTGGCCGGAGAAGTGACGCAATTTCCCACCGTCAGCGCATGCCTGGAAGCCTTCTACGGGGAAAAGGCGGAGCGCGACGCCGTCAAGCAGAAAGTGACCGACCTGATTCGCATCGTCCAGAACGAACGGAACAAAAACATCGCCAAACTGGAAAAATTGGAACAGACGCTGGAGGAAGCCCGGGACGCCGACCGGTACCGCAAACTCGGCGAACTCGTCACCGCCAGCCTCCATCTCGTCAGCAAAGGGGACGAATGGCTGGAAACCGCCGATTATTACGAGGAAGCATGTCCGGTCATCCGCATCCCGCTGGATCCGCAACTGACGCCTTCCGAAAACGCCCAGCGGTATTTTCGCAAATACACCAAAATGAAACACAGCGTCATCGCCGTTACGGAACAGATTGAAAAAACGAGGGAAGAGATCCGGTACCTGGAGACGATCCGTCAACAGCTTGACGACGCCTCCCTGGCCGACATCGAGGAAATCCGGGACGAACTGGCCGCGCAAGGATACGTCCGGAAACGATCCGCCCCGGGGAAGGCAAAGAAAAAACCGGACCGTCCCGCGCTGACCCGCTACCTGTCCAGCGAAGGCGTGCCGATTTTCGTCGGGAAAAACAACATCCAGAACGAGTATTTGACGAACCGGTTCGCCGCTCCGAACGACACCTGGCTGCACACGAAGGACATCCCGGGTTCCCACGTGGTCATCCGCGGCGAATACGGGGACAGGACGCTGCAGGAAGCGGCCATGCTCGCCGCCTGGTTCAGCCAGGCGAAACATTCGAGCCAGGTTCCGGTGGACTACACCCTGATCCGCCACGTCCGCAAGCCTTCCGGCGCCAAACCCGGGTTCGTCATTTACGAGAAGCAAAAAACGCTGTTCGTCACGCCGGACGAACAGCTGATCAAATCGCTGCAGACGGACCGGCAACAGGGGTAATCGGCAAAACGCCGGGGAACGGCGCCGCCCGCGCCATTCTCCCGGCGTTTCGTTTTGTCAAACCGTTCTTCACAACCGGGCAACCACACGCCGCAAATAGCGGCCGAGTTCGTCCCGCAACTCGTCGTTCTTCAGGGCGAGCTCGATGGTCGCCTCGATGTAGCCGAACTTGTCGCCCACGTCGTAGCGTTCCCCGTTGAACCGGCAGGCGAGCATCGGCAGCTGTCGGTTCATTTTGCGCATGGCGTCCGTCAGCTGGATTTCCCCGCCGCCTCCCGGCTCCTGTTCTTCCAGAATGTCAAAAATGACCGGATCCAGCACGTACCGGCCGATGATGGCCAGGTTGGACGGGGCTTCCTCGGGGGACGGCTTCTCCAGCAGGTCCGTCACCCTGTACACATGATCGCCGAGATCACTCGGCTCCGGCGCCACGATGCCGTATTTCCTCACTTCCGATTCCGGCACTTCGCTGACGGCCACGATCGGCGAGCCCGTTTTCTCGTACAGTTGGATGAGCTGTGCGAGACAGGGCGGATCCGCCGCCATGATGTCATCCCCGAGCAGCACCGCAAAAGGCTCGTCGCCGATGAATTTGCGCGCGCACCAGACGGCATGGCCGAGACCGAGGGGTTCTTTCTGCCGGATGTAGTGGATTTCCGCCATTTTGCCGATGTCCCGCACGATGTCGAGCAAATCCGTCTTGTTTTTTTCCGCCAGCATCGTCTCCAGTTCCACGGAACGGTCAAAATGGTCTTCGATCGCCCGCTTGTTGCGGCCCGTCACGATGATGATGTCTTCCACGCCGGACGCGATCGCTTCTTCCACGATGTACTGGATCGCCGGTTTGTCCACGATCGGCAGCATTTCCTTCGGCTGCGCCTTCGTGGCCGGCAAAAACCGCGTTCCCATTCCCGCGGCGGGAATGATCGCTTTGCGAACTTTCTGTTTCATTGCCATGTGATCCATCCCCCTTCGATGGTTCATCCGCCCGGAACCGCTCGCACAATGCCTGGCAACGGGAGGCCGGTGCCGGTTCCGACCGTCCGCATGCATTCGGACCGATGCATGTCCGCCGCATCTTGCGGACATCAACCAACCGTCAACTCCGCAGCCTGTCCAATATCCCGGCGGAAATTCGCCGGTCGCCGACGCGGCCGTGCAGCAATTCGCCATTCCGGCTGCCGTGGAAGTCCGAACCCGCCGTCACGGGCAGGCCGAAGCGCGCGGCAAGGGCGGCGTACCGTTCTTCCTGTTCCCGTGAATGCTCGCTGTGATACGCTTCGAGGCCGTCGATCCCCTCGGACAAAATGCCGGTCACCAGCTCGTCGTTCCCGTACAAACCGGGATGGGCCAAAACCGCCTTCCCCCCGGCTTCCCGGATCCAGCGCACCGCCTCTTGCGGCGTGATGCGCGGCGGCACGACGTGGGCGGCTCCGCCTGCCCCCAGGTAACCATCGAACGCCTCCCGCACCGAAGACACGACGCCGCGTTCCACCAGCACCTGGGCGATATGCGGCCGTCCGATGGTGAGGGCGGCCTCCTCGCCTTCCTTGCCGCCGGCCGACCGGGCGACGGCGACCAACTCCTCCATCGTGATCCGGATGCCGAGCGCGGCGAGTTTCGCCAGCACCATCCCGTTCCGTTTCGCCCGCGTTTCCCGCTGGCTGCGGAGCCGCTCCAGGAACCGCTTGTCCCGTTCGTCGACGAAATAGCCGAGCACGTGGATGTCCGTGCCGCCGATCGCCGTGCTGATTTCCACCCCCGGCACGACGAGGATGCCGATTTTCTCCCCTTCTTCCCGCGCTTCCGCCACGCCGTCCAACGTGTCATGGTCGGTGATGGCGATGCCGCAAAGCCCCGCGTCCTTCGCCATCCGCACGACTTCCCGCGGGGAATGGACACCGTCGGACGCCGTCGTGTGCGCGTGCAAATCCACCTGTCCTACGTCAGCCATGTTTCCGGATTCCTTTCCTTCAAAAAGGTCAAAAACGTCACTGCCGGAAGTGGCAACAGCGTTGAATTCAAGTATATCACATAAAAATTCCTTTTGAAGGCAAGTCCGTCCATATCCCGCACCGCCAACAGCCCGAGCGCCACCTCGTTCCGCACCGATGCCGGAGACATGATGGCGAGGCCGAAACCGGCCTCCACCGCCGACTTGATGGCTCCCGTGTTGGAGATTTACATCGCCGTGCGCAGCCGGGAAGGATCGTGGCCGCGGCGCACCAGTTCCTTTTCCATGACATCCCGCGTCCCGGACCCGGGCTCCCGCAAGATGAATGGATAGGCTGTCACGTCCTCGAAGCGGATGACCGGTTTGTCGAGCAGCGGATGGCCGGCCGGCAGAATGAGCTTCAGTTCGTCGGACAGCACAGGCTCAATGCGCAGATCGGGATGGTCAAGCTCCGCTTCCACCAGGCCGAACGTGAGTTTGTGGCTCAGCACGTCGTCCATAATTTGCCGCGTGTTCATCACGGTCATGCTGATGGCGATGTGCGGATACGCCTTGCCGAATTCGCCGAGGATGCGGGGAAGGACAAACTCGCCGAACGTCAGGCTGGCGCCGAGCTCCAGCTTGCCGGCCAGCGTGCGGGTGAACCGGCTCATCACCCGGCACGTTTCCCGCATGAGGAGGATGCTTTGCTCGGCGTGGGGCAGCAGCGCGCGGCCCGCCTCGGACAGCTCCACCCGCTTCGTGGACCGGTGAAACAGGCGGGTGCCGAACGCCTCTTCCAACGCCTGAATTTGCATCGTCACCGCCGGCTGCGACAGATGGAGCACCTGGGCGGCCGCCGAAAAACTGCCTTTGGTCGCCACCGTGTAAAAAATGTGCAACTGGTGAAAACTGAGCGCCACGACAAATCCTCTCCCTTTTTCCACATCCCCATTGTATCCGGTTCGACAAAAACAAAACAAGCGCCGGCGTGCAACCTGCGCTTGGAGGTAAAACGTTTTCAACGCCCGTTTCAAAAAAAGTTCCTCCGGGAACTAGCGGCGTTTCCTCGTGTTTTTGATCAGTGTCATCCGTCTCGAATGGCGGAGCCAAGAGTAGTAGGTTTTCAAATCCCGGAGTTCCATCGTTTCGCTCATTTTGCCGAGGAAGGTGACGACGATCATTTTGTGGAGCGGTTCGCCGGCCAATCCGGTCCTGTCCAGCTTGCCGAACTCGGCCACCATCACCAGGTCGTCGTCCACCAGATAAACATCCTGCTCGTTGCGGTAATAGGAACGGACGCTTCCCCGTTTCAGCCGATCCCAGAGGTAGTCGCAGACGTCCGCAATCGTGTTCTCTTCCCGGGAAATCCGGTCGTTCCATCGGGCAAGCGCGTGATTCGTGATGACGATGTCGGCGATCCGTTTGTCTCCCAATGGGATGCAGAATGGTTCATAGGTGCTCCAGCGTTTCGTCAAGCGATCCTTCAACAAGGGACACCCCTTCCGTTGTCGGCCCGAATCGTGAGTCTATCCCATCAACCATTCTACCTGATCACCGCAAATTTTTCCACGCGAAAGTTGTCAACTGTTGTAGGAAAGTGTCTGATCCGTGCGCTCTTTGTCGAATTCGGTTGGGATTTCGTTGCGCAGGGAACGTTCCACTTTTCGGACATAAGGCAGCCTGAGCAAGTTTTTGACGGTTCCTTCATACTGGTCGGCGTTGATGTAAACGACGGCGTATTTCATCCGCCTGGACACGTAGTGCAACGTTCCGTATTTTTCGAGTCCTTTTGCCTGACGGTCATCCTTGAGCCATACAATGAGTCCGGTTCGTTCGTGAAACATGAAAACACCTGCCATTAAGGATCGATTTCCTGGTATTGTCGGGCTTCATCCGCAACTGCAGGATCCGCCGGTCCCGCAACCGCCGCATCCGGAAACGGGCAACGGGTTGTTGCTCGGCACCTTGATCGAGTCCGAGACGCTTCTCGCGATGATCAGCGAAACTTCATGAAGCAACTCGTCGAGGCGATTTTCGGCCTCCTTGAACCGGGCCACCGCCTCGATCTGTTCGAGTTCTCTTTCCGTCTCCTTCACCGCCTCAAGCGCCTTGTGATACTCCGGGTGAAAATGGCCGAACCGCTCGCATTCGGCAAATTTTTCTTTTCTTTTTTGCATTTCGCGGATCAGACGCCGGGCTTCTTCGCTTTGCTCCATCTCCCGTTTCCAGCGGAGATAGTCGTTCGCCTCCCTGCTTTGCAGGATGGCGTCGCCGAGGTCATACGCGCGCAGCAGCAGGGAGGCCATGTCCAATACGTTGCTTTCGACTGCGTTCATCGTTTTTTGCCCAACCTCCCGTGGCGGAAATGATTCCGTCATATTGGTACTATCATAACACGAAAGTCCCATCCGGTTTAAGTGTTAATCTTGGATCATCCGGGCAGAATGATCCGGACGGTTGCCACTTCTGCCAGGGCAAGACGGACAGACCCGTCTGTTCCGCTTCCGGCAATGCGGCAACCGTCTTCCTCTTCGGCAAGCTCGGTGACGAGAAACGTGAGCGCCGGGCGGGTTCCCGAAGGTTGCTCCGCACGCTCCACCTCCACCCGGCATCCCCATTTCATCGCCTGCCGAAAAATGCGCAATTTGGTGGACGGATGGCCTCCGCATCGCTCCTTCCACCATGCGGAAGGCACTTCCCGGAAGCCTGGAAGCAGCTCTTCGGTTTGCCATTTGGGGGCGGGCCGGTAACCGTCGAGGCCATAGGGGGAAGGAAACAGGCCGGGCAGTGGATCCGGACGGGGGTCGGCCGCTTGTTGCGCAGGCATGTCCGGAGACGTTTCACCGCCTGCGGCGACGCGGCCAACCGTTTCTTGCGCAGGCTGGTCGCCCGGGGATATTCCCCTGTCTGCTGCGTTGGCCGCTTGCCCGGATTGTCCTGCGCTGCCGGTCTTCGGTGGATCCATAACCGGACTTTCCGGTTGACGGCACGCCAAAACTGTCTTGGCGACGGCCAGGCGGAAATCGGACGGCCGGGAGGTGCGATCGGATCCGGACATGGAATCAGATGCGGAGCCGGATGCGAAATCCGATGCGGATTCACCGGGATTCCCCGGCGCATCCGACGGGACACCGGCGACTTCCGGAGAGATGCCGGAAGAACGACCGTTTTCCACGCGGCCCGATATTCCCGCTCCGTTCCGGCCCCCGAAAGCCGGCAGCCGAATATCCGGCACCTCTTCCCCCGCCCGTCCGGCAGCCTCCCGGAACATGACCCATTCCGTATCCCGCAGCACAAAAATGCCGGGCGACAGCCGGTTGTCGTCCCTGAGCAGCGGTCGGAACGCATTCAATCCGGCGTATTGATCCGCCGATTCGGCATCGGAAAAACGCAGGATGACCGCCGGTTCCGCCCGAAACCGGTGAGCCGCCTTTTCCCAGTCTTGGATCCCGCGAACCACTTCATCCGGCACGCCGCCCGCCGCCTGCTCAAGGACATCCAGAACGGCCTTCGCGGACCACCCCCGGCCGAACGCCCGCTTCACCGATCGCTCTGTCAGCCGGTACACGTGCATCCGTCCCCTTGCCGCCAAGTCGGCGAATCCTTCCAGCACGGCATGCAGCGCATACGATCCGCCGGACGGCAGCAAAAGTTCGAAATCCGGCTGGACGTAAAGCCGCCCTCCGAACGGCAACCCGGGCAGTCTGCCCCCTTCGTCTTCCGTCGACAGCGGATACGCGGGGCGAATGGCCGTCGCCCCGTCCGGCGTTTCGCCGAAGGCAAGCCACCCCGCTTCCCGCAGCGGAATCAGCTGTTCGATCCAGCCCGCCGTGTCCCCGCCTTCCAGTCCGAGGTCGGACAGGACGTTCCGCCACGAGCGTTCCAGTGCCGCGCAGTCCACCCATGCACCTTGCGGAACGGCGGGAAGCAGCCATGCGGCGTGACGGGCCAGCGGATGTTCCGGCGCGAAGGCACACAGCCAAAGCAAACAGGCAGCCTTCCGCATCCCGGCGTCGCCTTGGCCCATCCAGCCGACGACGGCATCCGACGACGCCTCCAACCGTCCGTTCCGAAACGCGACCAGACCGGCGCGAAGCAACAGATCCAGCACCACCGCCACATTGTCCGGCAGCGTCAGCATGGCCCGCCTGCCGTCGACAATCCGGCGGCCGGACTCGCCCGTCAGCGTCAACCGTTTCTCCCATGATTCCCCGATCCGTCTCGGCAAACCGCCCTTCCCCGAAAGTTTCGGCGCCCCGTCGGAGACCAGGCCAAGCAGGGTGAGCATGTCCAGCACCAAATCGGCTCTCGTTTCCAGGCTCTCCTCACGAACCGGCGTCCCGGCGAGGGGAGGCGGGCCGAACAGGCGAAGATGAAGATCCGTCAGTTTATCCGGGACAACGCAAACCAGCATATCGCCGGAAACATTCCGCACCAGCCGCACATGTCCGGCCTCAGCCTGCCGGTTCAGCATCGCCCTCGTTTCCGCTCGTCCCGCATGCGGCATGAGCAACCGCTCCAGCCGTTCACCGGGAATCGGGCCGGGCGGCAGAAGACACAGCTGGGCAAGCAACCGGCATTCTTCCCCGACCATCCGCTCCTCCGTCAACATTTGGCTTCTGCCCGAATCTTTTGCCGTCGGCAAAATCGCCGTCATCCGATCCACGATCATGCCGTCCGTCGTTCATCTCCTTTCCGCGTCCAGGTTCATCCGTCGATTTCAGCCATGACCAAGGTCCGGCCGTTTCGGTCCGCCGATCCGTCGATCCGCCAAACCGATCTATCCGCGCATTTCGTTCGCTGTTTTCGGCCATGCCGGTGATCCGGTCGATTCCGTTTGCCGTTCCGACTCCTCCGCCAGAACGTCTGCGCCCCGTTCTTCCCGGTAGGCATACCCCTGTCCGATGAGAAAACGCCGCCGCTGCCGGGCAAACTCCTTTTCGCAGCTGCCTTCCGTCACGAGGGTGTAAAACCACGCCTCCCGGCCGTCCCGTTTGGGCCTTACGATGCGCCCGACCCGCTGCGCCTCCTCCTGACGGGAGCCGAAACCGCCCGACACCTGGATCGCCACCGAAGCTTCCGGAAGGTCAACGGCAAAATTGGCTACCTTCGAGACGACCAACACGTTCAACGATCTGTCGCGAAAGGCGCGATACAGCTCATCCCGCCGGTTTTGCGGCGTACGCCCGGAGATCATCGGAGCGGACAGGCGGGCCGCCAATTGCCGAAGCTGGTCCAGGTACTGGCCGATCACAAGAATTTTTTCGTCCTTGTGCCTCCTGACAAGCTCCGCCGCCGCCTCCAGTTTGAGCGGATTTTCCCCGGCAATGCGGTGTTTGTCCCTTTTTCCGGCCGCCAGATAACGCATGCTTTCCTTGGTCGAAAAAGGAACCGACACTTCCACGCACTGCACCCGCGCCAAATACCCTTCCGATTCCAGCGAGCGCCAGGTGAGATCGAACCGTTTCGGCCCGATCAGGGAAAACACGTCCTCCTCCCTGCCGTCTTCGCGGACAAGCGTTGCAGTGAGTCCGAGGCGGCGGGACGTCTGGACATCGGCGGTAAGGCGAAAAACGGGTGCCGGCAACAAATGCACCTCGTCATAGATGATGATGCCCCAGTTGCGCCGGCGCAGCAGATCCAGATTCCGTTTGTCCCCTTTGCCGTCCCGGCTCGTCAGCATCTGGTACGTGGCGATGGTGATCGGCCGCACCTGTTTGCTTCTGCCCGCGTACTCGCCGATCCAGTCTTCTTTCGCGTTCGTTTTGCCGAGCAGTTCGGCTTTCCACTGCCGGACCGACGTCACGCTGCCGGTCAGGATCAGCGCCTCGCATTGCAATTCCGCCAGCACGCCGATCGCCGTGACGGTTTTTCCTGCGCCGCAGGGCAGCACGATGACGCCACCCGCTTCTCCGCCCGCCCGGCAAAACGCCTCAACCGCCTCGCGCTGGTAATCTCTGAGCGTCACGTGATTTTCGTCCAGGCAGAGCGGAAGGGACTCCCCGTGAAAGAATCGGGTGCGGTCGATCACGGGATAGCCGGCCCGGGTCAGTTCCCGTTTCAATTCCCCGTGATGGTCCCGCCGAACCGTGACACTGATGGCATCCGAACGCCGGTTGACGTAGGCCGCCACCGTTTTCAGGGAGCAAATTTTCTCCATCATCTGCCAATCCGCCGCCGAAAGGCGCAAATGCTCCCCGTCTTCTTCCAGCACCAGCCGACCGTAGCGGTCCGCAACTTCGATCAAATGCGCCTTCATCGCATCGGTCAGGCCTTCCGGATCCATGCCGCCCAGTTCTTCGGCGATCCGTTCGCCCGAAAGGCCGTTGGCCGCAGCTTGCCAAAGGGTTACCGGTGTCATGCGGAACACGTGCATGCCGTTTTCCGGACTTTTGACCAGTTCCGCGAACCTTGCCAACCGCACGCCGATCTGCGGATAATCCGGATGCCGGGAATCGGCGAACACCGTGAAGTCCCTCTGCACGAAAACGGGCACTGTGCGATGCATGGCAACGACATCCTTTCTTGACTGAAACCGTCTTGCGTCCGATTTTTGACCGGTTTCATCATGTCTCCATCGTTCCCAGTATCCCCATTTTTCCGAAAAAACCCGACCGGAGCGGATGATTTGGCTGAAACCCGATTTTTTCGGGTTTCACGCCGTCTGGAGATTGACAGAAGCCATCAATTCAGCCTGAGAGACGAAAAAATTGTCTCTCGTTTGCAACGAGCCCGACAATCGGTTCAACCAACCAATTATGAGGAATGAAACGTCCGCCTCTCATTCGTGGCAGGGAGATTGCCGTTCAAAGAAGCAACGAAAATTCCGCCATTTACCGCACTTTCCGGTTGTCAAAATCAATCAGACTTCGCCAAGCTGCGAATATCCCCCATCAAACGCATCGTGTGCCTTCAACCCGAATGGAGGATAACCGCCGCTCGGAGACTCCGAGCCGCAAAAACGACATCTGTCAGCTTCGAATGTCGGATCAACCGCCCAAAAGATACAAACGACTGACTTCTTCTCCGCCGAATGGCGAAAAAACCCTTCTTCGTCCGGCAACCTTCTTGGAGGATGATGCGGGATGCAATGCGTCCCATCGTATATGAAACACGTGACCGGCAATCGATTCGTCCTGCCCCCCCTCATCCGGCAACACCTCTCATCCGGCACCCCTCCTTCGTCCGGCCCCCCGTCCTGCCCCTTCGTTCGGCATCTCTCCTTCGTCCGTCAACGACGGTGCAAATGCAATCCGGGCAACAAAAAAACCGCCGACGCCTCGCGTCGACGGTCCGGCGCTTTCCGCGCCTGTCATGCCTTGTTGCCGGCCGGTCAACAGCTGATGCCGGCACGTTGAAATCGATAAAGCCGCAACTGGTCTTCACCGGCTTCCGACGGGTTCGAGGCCGGGTTCGGAAATTTCACTGAGCGCTTCGCCGGATTCATGGCGCAATTTGTCACGCACCGCCAAATCGCCGATCGCCACAACGCCGACGAGCTGGCCGTTTTCTTCCACGATCAGGCGCCGGATCTTCTTTTCGGCCATGATACGTGACGCTTCGTCCGCCGTAATGTCCGGCGACACCTTGACGCACGGTTTGGTCATGACCGTCTCCACCGACGTGGATCCGGAATGTTTTTCGGCGTATCCGCGGATGACCAGGTCCCGGTCGGTCACGCATCCGATGGCCTGTTTGCCCTCCACGACGGGTATGAAGCCGATGTCGTTGTCCCGCATTTTGACGGCTATCTCAAAAACATTGTCCTTCAGACTGACGGTGATGACGTCACGGGTCATCAGATCCCTGATTTTTGGCATGATGAGAGCCCCCTTTCCGTGTCTTAGTGTGGCTCGGGGGCTCGCGTTCCATGCAAAAACGGCGAATGCGCCCGGATCAGGCGGTGCCGGCCGGTTTCGTGCAGACCGCGGTGGAGGCGTTACAAGGCACGCACTGCCGAATGTGCACGCGGATCCCGCATATCCCGCGACCCGGCCGGCACGGCTACAGGGAAACGGTCAACATGCAAAGCTCACCAGCCAAACCAAACCCGTCAAGCGCATGTGCCGTCAAGCCGTCATTGGGCCTCATTTGCTCCTCATTCGCTCCTCATCGCTTCATTCGTCGGATCCATCACCAAACACCAAACCGTCCCGTCGATGGTCAACCCTCGTCCAGCGCATCCAGCGCCATGCCGGCCAACAATTTGGCGGCAATCGGCATCGCCCGCTCGTCAATGTCAAACCGGGCATGGTGGTGGGGATGCACGATGCCCGCTTCGCGGTTTCCGGCCCCGACGATCAGATACGCGCCGGGCATGCGTTCCAGATAACGGGCAAAGTCTTCGCCGGCCATAAGGGGGTCCATGTCGTGAACGCGCTCCTCGCCGAACAACTGCACGCCGATCCGGCGGAACCGGGCGATTTCCGCCCCGTGATTGACGAGGGGCGGGAAACCGTGAATGTAGGTCACCTCCGCTTCCATGCCGAACGCTTCGGCCGTGCGGGACGCCATTTCGCTGATGCGGCGCTCCATGTCGCGGCGGTCGCCGGAATCGAAGGTGCGCACCGTTCCGATCATCGAGCAGAAATCGGGAATGATGTTGAACGTGGTGCCGCCTTCGATCATGCAGACGGACAGCACGGCCGGGCGCAGCGGGCTCATGTTGCGGCTGACGACGGTTTGCAGCGCCGTGACCAGATGTGCCGCCGCCACGATCGGATCCTCCGATTCGTGGGGAAGCCCGCCGTGCCCGCCGCGGCCCCGGATCGTGATGCGAAATTCATCCGCAGCCGCCATCGCCGGGCCTTCCTTGCCATAGACATGGCCGGTTTCAAACGGCGTCCACAAGTGGACGCCATAAATCGCCTTCGCCTCGTCAAGCACGCCGGATTCCAGCACTTCAATGGCGCCGCCCGGCGAAATTTCCTCCGCATGCTGAAACAGAAAAAACAGCCTGCCCTTCAGTTCCCCGCGCCGGGACGCAAACCAGTTCGCCACGGCGAGCAGTTGCGCGGTATGCGCATCGTGCCCGCAGGCATGCATGACGCCGGGCACTTTCGAAGCGTAGGCGCATGTTTTCTCATCCTGGATGGGCAGCGCATCGATGTCCGCGCGCAGGGCGACGGTCGGTCCCGGGGCCGCGCCTTCCAGCACGCCAAGCACCGCGTTGCCGGCAAATCCCCGCTTCACGGCAATGCCCCATTCGGCGAGTCGTCCGGCGATGAAATCGGCAGTTTCCTTCTCGCGGAAAGACAACTCCGGATGCGCGTGCAAATGCCGCCGCCATTCCACCATCCGTGGATAAAGCAGGTCCAACTCTCCGAGTTTGTCGATCATCGTTTTCCCCTGATTTCGCTTGTTTTCTTCATGATAACATACTATCATGAAGGAAGGTTATTTTGAGGGAGGAACTTTGACATGATCCTGGAAAACACCGGCCTTGACGGCATCAAAAGCGAACTTGCCCACCTCGACGACGTTACGGACAAGCTTGGTTTCGTCAGATGGCAATGGGAATACAATCGCGCCACGTACGACTACAAAATCACCGAAGACGGAAACGAGTATTATTTGCGCATCAATACGCGGGCCGTGGAAGGCAAGCTGGAAGATCCGGAAGCCGTACTGGCCATCGAAGCCGCCTACATCGGCCGGGCCACTTTCCCCCACGGGCTTGATTACGACTCCCCGATTGCCGATTCCGTGCTGAAACAAGCCCGCCGGAAACTCGACGAACTGAAAAACAGCCTGGCATAACGGAAAGCGTGCCGCCATGAGTACGACGAGGAGAGGAACACCGGATTTTATCCTCCTGTTTCTGACGATCGCGCTGGTCGGTTTCGGACTCGTGATGGTGTTCAGCGCCAGCTACAGCATCACCTACATGGAAGACCCGCTGCTCTACACGAAGAAGCAGGCGATATTTGCCGCTCTCGGCATCGCGGTCATGTTCGTTGTCATGAACATTCCCTTTGCCACCCTGAAAAAATGGTTCATCCCGTTTTTTCTTTTCACGTTCCTTTTGCTCGTGCTCGTTCTCATCTTCGGGGAAGAGGCCAACGGCGCGCGGAGCTGGTTCCGCTACGGACCGGTCAGTTTGCAGCCGACCGAATTGGCGAAGATCGGACTTTTGGCTTATCTTGCCACCATCATCTCCAAAAAAGGAGAAAAATTTCGGGAATTCAAAAACGGGCTGCTGCCCGTTCTCATTGTGATCGGAGCCGTCTGTTTTCTCATCGTGCTGCAAAACGACCTCGGCTCCATGATGATCGTATTCGCAACGGCGTGCGTCGTCATCATGATCGGCGGCGCCCGCTTCAGCCACCTGTTCGCCCTGGCCGGAGCCGCCGCGGTGGTGGCCGGAGGCGCGATCATTCGCGAGCTGTTTTTCAATGACGACGGTAAAAAAAGCCACCACATCCGCCGCCTGACCTCGTTTCTCGATCCGTGGAAAGACGCGCAGGGCGACGGGTACCATCTCATCCAGTCGTGGTATGCCCTCGGGCACGGCGGTCTGTCGGGCGCCGGTTTCGGACGCAGCATCCAGAAACTGCATTATCTCCCGTACGCCCACAACGACTTCATCTTTGCCGTGATCGGGGAAGAATTGGGCTTCATCGGCGCGTCCATCTTTTTGCTGGTGTATCTGCTGTTCCTGTGGCGTGCCCTGCTGGTGGCCCTCCGTTGCCAGGACTTGACCGGAACGTTGATGGGGGCCGGCATCGTGTTGCTCATCTTCCTCCAGTCGCTCGTCAACCTCGGCGGCGTCACCGGCGCGATTCCGATTACCGGCGTTACGCTGCCGTTCATCAGCTACGGAGGATCGTCCCTCCTGTCCAGCATGTTCGCCGTCGGGATTCTGCTTTGCATTTCCCGCGAAAACAGCAAGCTCGAAAAACAAAAAAGCGACGGCCTTGCGGCCGTCGCCTCCTAGGAATCCCGCTCTCCGGCGGGATTTTTTCCGTCCTCCCGGAAGGCGATGCCCTCCACTTTGACGTTCACTTCCTTCACCTTCAACCCGGTCATCGTTTCCACGGCTTCCTTCACGTTCAGTTGCACGTCGCGGCACACGTCATCGATCTTTTTGCCGTATTGGATGACGACCCTCAAATCGACGGCCGCTTCCTCCGTTCCGACTTCGACGGCGACGCCTTTTTGCACGTTTTTGCCGCTGAGCCGCTTTGCAAACCCTTCGGAAATGCCGCCGGACATGGACGCCACGCCGGGCGTTTCCACTGCCGCCAGCGCCGCGATCGTCGCCACGACGTCATCGGCGATCCGGATGGTGCCCTCCGCACGCTCCTCGTTCACGCTCGATCTCCTCCTTCGGCCGTGAGCCTTTTTCTTATGTATCCAAAGCATGGCCTTAAATTCGTTTCCATTCCATTCTAAAGGATGGAAGGCGGCAAATGCAAACCGGCGCCGCCCCCCCGCTTGCCCGCCGCAAAAACAAAAAAGTCCGCGATTCCGCGGACTTTCGTCAAGCGATATGTGTTGCCGTACAGCCAACCGGGCCGAGTCAGTCGGCCACCCCGTCCTGCTTGTTGTTCAACGCTTCGTACAAAACATCGAGATTGCGCTGCAGCCTGTTGATGATCTCCTTGCCCAAATGTTCGGAAATGAGTCCGACGCGCACGGCAAAATCGATCTCCCGGGAAAGTCCGTACATCTGCGTGTCCAACACTTCCTCGTAAAGCGGACATCTCCGGTTGGTCAACGTCTCCATTTGGACTTCGATCAATTTTTCAATTTTGTCGGCGTCCTCCTGGAGAAGGGTCAGGGCTTTGCTATATATATCCAAAGAAACTTCGGGTGTAGCCATCCGGATCCCCCTAGCGCTCACGGTGCTTTGCTCTTCCATATTAGTTTAGACGATATCGTGAGATTGCACAAGGGACCGGCCCTCATTTGAGCGAATTATTCGGCCAGCTTGACTTTCAGGTCATGCTTGGCAAAAACTTCGATCATTTCTTTCTTGGCCTGTTCCTCATCCGGGCCGTGCACATGCAGTTCATATTCGCTCGACCCGACCAGCGTCGTGAACAAACCGAGGATGCTTTTCACATCGATGTATTTGTTCTCGTACTTCAGGACGATGGACGAGGTAAAGCGGCTTGCGGTTTGCGAAATTTCGACGATGGCGGCATTTTTGTTCGTTGCCATGGACAAATCCTCCTCTGAAAGATTATCCTCCACTTGTTTCCTACCCTAATCATAAGTGGAATCCCATAACGAAGCAAGCATCATTTTCCTGCACGAAAAAACCGGGGCACTCCCTGAAGCGGAACGATTTCCGCCCGCGCGGTATGTCCCCGGACGACTTTTTTCTTCCACGTTTTCTTCCAAAAAGCCATCTTCCCCGCTCACGCGAGGTTTTCCGGATTGAGCGGCATCAGTTCGGGGATGACGAACCGGCCGTCCTTGCGGATCAGGCGGTCGTCGAACCAGATTTCGCCCCCGCCGAACTCCGGCCGCTGGATGAGCACGAGATCCCAGTGGACGGCGGAGCGGTTGCCGTTGTCCGCCTCCTTGTAGGCCTGGCCCGGCGTGAAGTGCAAGCTTCCCGCGATCTTTTCGTCAAAAAGGGTGTCCTTCATCGGCTGCAGAATGTGAGGGTTGAATCCGATGCTGAACTCGCCGATGTAGCGGGCTCCCTCGTCGGTGTCCAAAATTTCGTTCAACCGTTTCGAATCGTTGGCCTCCGCTTCGACGATTTTTCCGTTTTCAAACCGGAACCGGATGTTTTCGAAGGTGACGCCGCCGTAGACGGAAGGCGTGTTGTAGGCGATCGTGCCGTTCACGGAATCCCGCACGGGCGCCGTGTACACTTCCCCGTCCGGAATGTTGCGGTGCCCGTCGCATTTGACGGATCCGATGCCGCGGATCGAAAAAGAAAGATCCGTGCCCGGGCCCGTGATGCGCACGCGGTCGGTGCTGTCCATGAGCAACTTGAGCGGATCCATCGCCTTGGACATGACGGAGTAATCCAGATTGCAAACCTTGAAATAGAAGTCTTCGAACCCTTCCGTGCTCATGCTCGCCAACTGGGCCATGGACGGATTCGGATAGCGCAGGACGACCCATTTCGTATGCTTGACCCGGCGCTCCATATGCACCGGTTGCTGGACCAGCGTCTCGTACAGCTTCATTTTGTCCTGCGGCACGTCGGCCAGCTCGCTGGCGTTGGCCCCGGCACGGATGCCGATGAATGCATGCATCCGCTCCATGCGCGCCAACTGGATTTCGCCCAGTTCGCGCATATGGGCCTCCGTCGCGCCGAACAAAATGCGTCTCAGCACGGAACGGTCCACCAGATCCACGTAAGGCCGCCCGCCCGCTTCCAGCACTTCGTCCACCAGCGCCTTGACAAACTCCGTTTCGGTGCCGACCACCTCGATCAGCACGTTTTCCCCAGGCGCGACCCGAACGGAATACTGCACCAAATTTTTCGCCAGTTGTTGCAAACGCGGATCCTTCATCCTATCCTCTCCTGTCGTTCAAGTGTCGTGATGATGAATGCATCGGTGATCGTTTCCTCGACAAACGACGGCGGCTCGGCCTTCGGATCGCCGCCGTTGTCGCTGCCGGCAAACCCGTTCGCCGCGGTTTCCCTGTCCTTGACATCTCCGTTGCCCGAGGCGGACAACGTCATCGCCGGCCGGACGATCCGGGTCACCATCCGCACATCCGAAGGCACGGCAGATTTCCGGTCCACCCGCATCCGGACGACCGTCTCCACTTCCGCCGCCGCGAGCATGTCGGCAAGCTCCTTCTCCGCCTCGGCAAGCCGCTCGCCGATTCGCCCCGCGAGATCCGCCCCGCCGCCTTCTTCTCCGTGGGGCAACAAGGTGCGGCTTTCTTCCCTGACCGCCTCCAGTTCGGCCACGAGCCGCCGTTTCAGCATCTCCTTCGCCGCTTCCGGCTTCAGGTTGATCACCAGTTCGGCCTCACGGCTTCCCGGGCCGCCGCTTGCCATAGAGACGGAAGCCGCTTGCCTCTCCAAATCCGCAACCTGCGCGAACGGACGCCAATCCGCGATGTTCTGCCGGGCAATCATGTCGTTCATGCCGGTTTTGTCGGGAACGATCGACAAGCCCCTTTCTTCCATAACCGCCAGCGACCTGGACAGCAGCCGTCTGGCGTCGGCTTCGCCGGAATGATCCGCGCAGCCGGCCGCAAAAACGGAAACCGCCAGAAAACAAAGACCGAGCGCCCCGGCCGTAAGGCGGGGACAACTGCGGTCTGCGTGGCTGTCTTTGTGCAATCGGCTCAGCTTCCTTTCGAAGGGCACTTTTTGCCGTTAGCGTAACCGGAAGCCGATGCGGTTATGCAATGGATGATGCGCCGGAATCCCGCGGCGGTTGCCGCACGGAATCTCTGCGGCAAGCATTGCGCCGTCGGGCCGTCGGACCGCGATCGTTGCGCCGAAGAGCCGTCAATCGCGTTGCGACGGCCAGGCCGGCGTCCCGTTCCGGGACGGATCAATTCTCGGTGCCGTCGGCGATGCGGATCGTGTTTTTGCCCGAATTTTTTGCGACGTAGAGCGCCATATCGGCGCGATGGAACAGGCTGTCCGCATTGATTCGGCCGCCATCCCGGTGCCAATCGGCGATTCCGCACGATACCGTGGCGCCCGGGTCGCTGCCGGCTTCGACCATCCTCCGGATCCGGTCCGCCACTTCGCGGGCTTGCGTCTTGTTCTGGTGGGGCAGGTAGACGGCCAGTTCCTCACCGCCCCAGCGCGCGGCGATGTCGGTGTTGCGGATGTTGCGGCGAACGATTTCGCTGATCTGGATCAACACCCGGTCGCCGATCTGGTGGCCGTACTGGTCGTTGAGCGATTTGAAATTGTCCACGTCCATGACGATCAGGGAACCGCAAGCGTCCCGTTTCTGCATCGCTTCGATCTGTTCGTACAAATAATGTCTGACAAAAAGTCCGGTCAGCTGGTCGGTGATCACCATCTTGCGCAACTCGGCATGGAGATAGGCGTTCGACACCGACAGCCCCACGTTGCCGGCCAGCATTTGCAGCAGTTTGAACTGGTCAAACGAAAAATGGTTCGGCTTCGTATGGACGAGCAAAATGGCGCCGATCGTTTCCGAACCGACCATGATGGGGGCGCCGAGCAGCGACCGTCCGCCGGTCAGCTCCATCAGTTTTGATTCCGCGTGGTGAACCGGATCGTATTCGGAAACGATGATCGGTTCGTTCGTCCTGAACATCGTGCCGGCAAAGCCGTACTGGATGTTGAAGTGCTGGTCCAGGAGCTCCGGCATGTTGCACGCCTTCACGACGAGCTGCCTGCGGGCGGTATCGGCAAGCAACATGCAGCTGTATTCCGCGGAAAAGACGTTGAGCAGCTCCTGGTTGGCCATCGCCAGAATGTCGCCAAGGTGAAGGCTTTTATTGAGATTTTTGGTCAGTTCGTTGATGATTTGCAGTTCCTTGACCAGTTTGTTGGACTGCTCGTACAAACGGGCTATTTCGAAAGCCGTGCCGGCGTATTCCGCCAAAATGCGCAGGTAGTCCAAATCTTCCGATGCGTTCTGTCTGCTGGCTTCATCGGGAAAACGGAGATGGATGACGCCGTAAATGCCCTGTTTGCCCTTGAGCGGAGCGGCGGCTTCCTGCACGTCGGGCGATCCGGCAACCGACATGTGCCCTTCGATGAACGCCCGGCAACACAGATCGGTTTGCGGGTTGCGGATGTAAAGCGGTTTGACGGCCTGGTGCTGATAGCTCTGATCCTGCGACAGAAGCACGTCGTACCGGTCCGCCGTAAAACGGGCATTCATCCATTCCACGGTCTTCTCCAACACCTGGCTGACGTCGATTTCCGCAAGCAGCGAGCTGGCCATGCTCAACCGCATTTCCGGCTTGATATGCGATTCTTCTTGCAAGGACTTCTCTTGCATTCGGATAACTCCTTGTACACCTTGTACAACGTGGAAAAAGAAGTCGGCGTCGGATTCCGGATGAATTGGGAATGTTGAATCAGAAAGGGAAATAATGCTTTTTTCCTATTCTAGGGGTAATGATACAATAAAAAAGCATGAGCCACAACAATTATCGTTGATCTTATTGACATTCCGCAAGAGGTTCTTATAAAATAAGGTGTCGAGTACATCGAACGGCTTGATTCACCCTCACTGGCACGAACGGAGCGGGACAGCGGCTGATTTTTTCCCGCTCTTACGGACGGCATCGCCTCCGGACATTCGTCCAGGCAAGCCCTTACGGGTACCGCTCAATTGACTATGTCAAAAAGAAGGAGCAACTGATCCATGGCTCGTTATACAGGACCGCATTTCAAATTGAGCCGGCGCCTGGGCATCTCCCTGAGCGGAACCGGCAAAGAACTGAAACGCAACTTCCCTCCCGGCCAACACGGCCCAACCCAGCGGAGAAAGCTCAGCGGCTACGGCATGCAGCTGATGGAGAAGCAAAAACTGCGCCACATGTACGGCCTGAGCGAAAAGCAATTCCATAACCTGTACCTTCGCGCCACCAAGATGAAGGGCATCGTCGGCGAAAACTTCATGATCCTGCTGGAAAGCCGGCTGGACAACCTGGTTTACCGCTTCGGTTTCGCCAATTCCCGTGCCGGCGCACGCCAGCTCGTCGCCCACGGCCACATCACCGTCAACGGCAAGAAGGTGGACATTCCGTCCTACACCTGCCAGCCCGGCGACGTGATCGGCCTGCGGGAAAGAAGCCGCAGCCTGAAATCCGTCAAGGAAGCGCTGGAAGCCCGCAACTACCTGCATCCGTATCTCGAATACGACGAGAAAAACATGGAAGGCAAATACGTTCGTCTGCCCGAGCGCGCCGAACTGCCGCAGGAAATTGACGAACGGCAAATCGTCGAGTTCTACAGCCGCTAATACGCGGAAAACCGATCCAACAAAAAACGGTTCTCCCCAAATCGGAGAACCGTTTTTTGTTGCCGCCGGGGACCGTTCGCTAACCATGTCCCCTTCCCTCCAGGCAATCGCAGATGGCGGCAACGGCCTGCCGGAACACCGCGCGCCTCACCTCCGCTTCCGCTTCGCTTTCCGAAGCGGCGTTTGCGAGACGGATCCGGGCAGCGAAGAGCGCCTCGGCCGCCATGTCCGCCGCCCGCCTTTCCTCCCGCGTGATGTGAAACGCGATCCGGTAGGCGTACGTTTCCCACTTTCGCAACACGTCCACCGTGTCCATCGTGCCCAACGTGTTCATCGGAAAACCATTCCGTGCAGATAGAGGGTTTCGGAAACGTCCCCGACGGTCCGGATTGCCGGTTCAAGTCCGGCCTTGCCGACCATCGCGAAGCTGTCCAGGTCAAGGATGTTCACGGTGAAATGCTTCTCATATCCGTTCCCGTCGATGGCCAGCACATAAGCCTTCCCGTCATGAAGCGTCATGTAACCGATGGATCCGCCGAGTTGTTCGGCCGTCCAGGCGGTCGTCCGGACGCTGCCGTCCGCGAGGGAAATCTGTTTGATTCGCAACTGATCCTTATCGTTCCACACAAGGTGATGATGCGTGTCGGTCATCTGGTTCGAGAAGGAGCGGCCGGTTTCCAGCGCATCTTCCGCAATCAGGGTCCCCACCTGGCGAACGCGCTCTTCCGCATAATCGTAGACGTACAGATCCACCCGGGCAAGGGCGTCATCGTTCGTGTCGATGACGAAATTGGCCTCATCGTCCCCGTAAAATTCCACCGGCATGGGAGTCGACGGGGGCGCGACTTGTCCGCCGTACGTCATGACCTGGATGCCGACGACGCCTTTCGCCGCGTGAGGCCGGTGATTGGACGCCAGCCCTATGCGCCGGCGGGCCCCCTCCTCTTCCTGCCCGGCCGGAAGCCCGACATCCACCTTTCGGACCAATTCGCCTTCCAACGTCAGAACATAAACCCGATACCGGTTCTCCATCTCGACGAACAGATGGAGCTCATCGCCGATCCGCTGCACATCGGCCAGGTACGGAAACGATTTCCGGGAGCCCGTCTCCAGCACGGTCCGGAAAGCTGTCCGCTTCCCGGTCGCAAGGTCCATCATCTCCAGCTCGGCCGTCACTTCCCGTTCCAGATCGTTGATCTGCATGGTGTCCAACTCGCCGTAAACGATCATCCGGTCATCCAGGTAGAAGTTGACCAACGCAAATGTTTTGCCGCGCAGAAACGCATGCGCATCGGGATCGAGTTCCGCCTCCAGCGGATGGCGGTTCCGTTTTTTGAACAGGGAGCGCTCGAATTCGTATTCGGTTCCCTCCGTCGTCACTTCCGCATAATAACTGCCGTATTTCCAGCTGCCGTATTGCCGCACCATGGTGCCTCCGAACACCGCACCGTCGAGCAGGCTTTCGTCTCCTTCCCCGACCACCACCCGGAATTCCGGAAACGGGTTCATCGCCCCGTAGACGCAGTAGCTTCCGATCCCGACGAGGGCGGCCGCCGCAAGCAGGATCGACAACAAGTATCGTTTCATGGTCGCACTCCTTTTTTTACACCGATACGGTTCTGTTCAACGCGCGGAAGCCGAGCCAGACGGCGAAGGCTGCCGCGACCATCCAAATCCCCGCCAGAATCCACGTGAATTCATAGGCGTACAAATTCAGCCATTCATGCAGCGACGAGGCACGGGCCACGATCGTGCCCAGGAGCAGTACGGCCATGCCGGCCACATACGCCGCCGCCAGAAACGTCCCGCGCGGACGGCGGCCCCTCTCGAGCAGCACCGCGGTGAACAGGACCAGCACGCAGGTGATGCCCATGCCGTAAAACAGGACAAAAAACTCGAGGGAAAGCGGGAGCAGGATTTGAAACACCGCACTGGTGTTGATCATGTCGGCCAAACCGGCGAACACCAGATATTCGTCCGGCACGATGGCGTTGAAAACGGCGCGGATCGCGAGCAGCAAAACGAGCTGCAACGCCAGCAGCGATCCGATGAAGACAAGAAGCGCCGCCAATTTCGCCAAGTAGATGTTGCGGCGGGGCATCGGCAGCATGAGCAGCCGGTAAATGAGCGTGCTCTTGCCGAACCACTCCCGGTACCAGGAAAGAAACACATAAAGCAGCAAAGTCACGATGCAGATCAGCACGGGAAACCCGTAAAGTCCCCTGTTGTTCGCCAGCGGTTCCAGCACGCTGACGGGGCCGGGCACGATCGCCTGATTCTCGTATTCGGACAACCGTTCCACCCGCTCGCCGATGGCAAACAGAACGGTTGCCCCGATTTGCACCAGCGCCGTCAGTCCCATCAATCCGAACAGGATGTGGCGAAACCGGTGAATTTCGAAGTGGATCAGTTTGAGGAGCGCCTTCACGGCCGATACACCTCCCGCATCACGTCGATGATCGATTTGTTTTCGGCAAGCCGCATTTCTTCGCTGTCAAAGGACATCGCCACGACACCGTCCTTGAGCATGACCACCTTGTCGATCAGGTGTTCCACTTCCTGGATTTCGTGGGTCGTGATCAGCACGCCCCGGTCTTCCAGCCAGCTGTTGCTGAACACTTCGGCGATCGCTTCCCTGCTGAACAGGTCGATGCCGGAAAACGGTTCATCCATCAACACATAGGGCGTTTCCAGCGCCAGGCCGAGCACCAAATTGAACTTGGCAGCATTGCCCTTGGACAGGTTGGCGATCCGCTCCCGTTCTCCGAGCCCGAAGAAGGCCATCATTTCCTTCGCTTTGCCGCCGTTCCAGATGCCCGGATAGAAGTCGTCCATGAAGCGCAACGCTTCCCACAGTTTCATGGACGGAGGCATCGGCAGTCGGTCGGGGATGTAGGACACGTGGTGCACCCTGAACCGGTTCAAATCATGCCGGTTGCCGGTGAGATGCAGCGCCGTCTCCGTTCCGTCGATCCGGATGCTGCCGCCGTCAAGGGGAACAAGTCCCGTGATTGCCTTGAGCACCGTTGATTTACCGGCTCCGTTCAGACCGGCCAGACACGTGATTTGTCCCTTTTCCACGGTGAAACTGACGCCCTTCAGCACCGGTTTGCGGAAATAGCGCAAGCGCAAGTCCCGGATTTCAATCATTGCTTCGTCTCCCCCCGCTTCGGATGACCGCATGTTTCTGCCGGATCAGCTCCAGCAATTCTTCCGTGCCGACATCGATATGTTTGATCAGCATCAGGAACTGGTCCACCGCATCCTCGATCAGTTCGGTCCGGATGGAACGCAGGATTCGTTCATCCCCGGTGATCCGGCTCGGTGAATTTCCTTCCGTGACAATCAACCGTTGTTCCTCCATTTCCCGATAGGCGCGTTGCGCCGTGTTCGGATTGATTTTCGCCAGCACCGCCAGTTCACGGCGCGACGGAATCGTGTCCCCCGCCTTGAGCCTGCCCGTCGCAATCCATTGCTTGAAATGACGGACCACTTGCAAATACACCGGTTCGCGGGTGTTGAATTCAAACACTAGCCAATCTTCCGGCGCCATGCCGACACCTCGCTTTCCTTGCATTGACCGCCGATTACGGATTAGGTTGCACATCCCGCAGGGGAGCTTGTCTCACGGAGTTGGGCGAGCCCGTATCCGTCGCGCGCGTTTTTCTCGCAGTTGGTCGCGACCATCCCCCGTTACGGGTTCATTCCCTTGCGGGTTTGGCCGAACTTCGTATCCCGTCGGATCATTGATCCTCGCAGATTCCGGTCCGGTCCATTTCACGTCGAAGAGCATTTTCTCGCGGCTTTTCCGATTCGCCGGCCTTATTGTCATCGGTTTGTTTCCTGCACGGGAACTTCGGTTGACCAGGCCGAACTCCTTGCAGGGGTGTGTGTACTAATTGGTTCATACACTCCGTGACTGTATTATGCCCTTAATACACCTTGCTGTCAATCCTTTTTCCATCAAAATGAACATGCGCCGGCGGCGGAGGTCTCCCGTTCCGTTCCGTTCGTAATCAAGGCACACGCATCTGCCCGATTCCGCCAACGCCGCAAACGGATGAGCGCAAAATGCACTTTTGCAAAACCGTGTCCCCCGTTCCGTACGCAAAAAGAGGTACACAACATGCACCTCAAACCGCCCCATCCCGCCATAAATGCAAAAATGAGGTGCATGAAATGCACTTCACACTGCCTGATCCCGACAGAACCGCAAAATGAGGTGCGCAAAATGTACTTCATACCATTAACGAAGTGCATTTCGTGTACCTCATTCGGCCGGATCGGCGCAAAAAACGGGGATGAAGTGCATTTCATGTATCTCATTACGTAAAAAACGGCTTCTTTGAACCGAATTGCGAAAATGTGGTACATGAAATGCACTTCACACTGCCTGATCCCGACAGAACCGCAAAATGAGGTGCGCAAAATGTACTTCATACCAAAGACGAAGTGCATTTCGTGTACCTCATTCGGCCGCATCGGGACATCCGACGACGTGGGCTGCCATTCATCCATCACACATTTCGACTGATCCGAGAGAACCAGGAATGTGAACTGCATTTCATGCATCACATTTCGACCAATTCGCAGTAAACGAGGTTACGAACTGCATTTCATGCATGACATTTTGCCAAAAATCCCGGACTCGGCCCAAAACGCGAAAATGAAATGTACAAAATGCACTTCAACCCGTGGAAATCGGCCTTTGGCAAAAAAATGATGCACAAAATGCATTTCGTGCGAATCGCGAACTGCATTTTATGCATCACATTGCGGTCGATAATCAAAAAAACGGGAATGCGAACTGCATGGCATCCGCTCAACCCACGCGGATTTTCACGAATTTCCGCTTGCCCACCTGGAGGACGTCACCGTCGGAGGGCGTGTATTCGAACATGACGTCGGTCACCTTTTCTTCGTTCAGGCGCACGCCGCCTGCCTGGATGCTGCGGCGCGCTTCCCCGCCGGAGGGCGCAAGGCCGAGTTCCACCAGCAGCTTGACGAGCCGGATGCGGCCGTTCTCCAGCCATTCCGCCGGAATCCGCTTCTCCTCGATGTCATCGGGCAGGGCGCGTTGCTGGAACACCGTCACGAAATGCCGCTCCGCCGCGCCGGCCGCTTCCTCGCCATGGTACATGCGCACGAAGGTGCGGGCAAGCCGCATTTTGGCGTCCCGCGGATGGACGGCTCCCGTCTCCAGTCCGCGCCGCAGTTCCGCCAACTCCTCGTTGCCGATATCCGTTGCCAGTTCGAAATATTTCAGCATCAGCTCGTCCGGCACCGACATCGCTTTCCCATAGATGTTGTTCGGCTCCTCGTCGATGCCGATGTAGTTGCCGAGGCTTTTGCTCATTTTCTGCACGCCGTCGAGGCCTTCCAGGAGCGGCATCATGATGGCGATCTGCAGCCGTTTGCCGTATTCCCTCTGCAAGGTGCGGCCCATCAGCAGGTTGAATTTCTGGTCCGTTCCGCCGAGTTCGATGTCCGTTTCCAGCGCAACGGAATCATACCCCTGCATGAGCGGATAGAAAAACTCGTGGATGTGGATGGCTTGTCCGCTGCCGTACCGTTTGCTGAAATCGTCCCGTTCCAGCATGCGGGCGACGGTCACATGGGACGCCAGCTTCACCACGTCGGCGAACGTGAGGCTCGCCAACCATTCGGAATTGTAGTACACTTTCATTTTGTCCGGGTTCAGGATTTTGGAAATTTGCTTCCGGTACGTTTCCGCGTTGCGGATGACTTGTTCCCGGGAAAGCTGCTTGCGGGTTTCCGATTTGCCCGTCGGGTCGCCGATCATGCCCGTGAAATCGCCGATGACCAGCTGGATTTCGTGGCCGAGATCCTGGAACTGGCGCAGTTTTTGCAACGCCACGGTATGGCCGACGTGAATGTCCGGGCTGGAAGGATCGAGCCCGATTTTGACGTTGAGCGGCCTGCCGGTTACGACGGCTTCCGCCACTTTCAGTTTCAGTTCTTCTTCGGGAACGATTTCCACCGTGCCGCGTCGGATAATGGCCAGTTGACGCTCCACTTCTTCCCGTTGTCCGTTGGTGAGATCTTCCCATTTGATCGTAGACATGGCTGGTTCCTCCCGCTAACCCAGTGCAACTTTTTTTGACCGGCGGCGTCTTTAATGCATTGAAAACGAGCATCCGCGAAGGCCGGATAGCGAGTCCGCCGGGCGTTTTCAAAAGATTTCAAATAACCTTAGTTTATCGCAGCCCAGGCAGTCCGTCAAACCGGGGGCGACTCCTTGTTCATCCCCTGACGCCGCTGTGCTATAATGGGTTTGTTCCGCAAGGAGGATACGAAATGGCAAACAAGCTGACCGGAAAACAGAGATCCATCCTGTTGGCCAAACAAACATTGTTCATTCTGTGGACCATCATCAAATGGCTGATCGTATTCGGGCTGGTGGGCGGATTTTTGGCCGCCGGTCTCGTCGCCGGCTACGTCACCGCGCTCGTCCGGGACGAACCCGTCCGTGCCCCGGAAGACATGCTGGCCGCCATCAATCAATATAGTCAAACCGGCTTCGTTTATTTCAACGACGGCACGTTGATCGGCCAACTGCGCTCCTCCGAAGACCGCCGCCTGGTGGAATCGATCAAGGAAATCCCGCAGCACGTACGGGATGCGTTCATCTCGGTGGAAGATTTCCGCTTCGAACGGCACTTCGGGATCGACATTATCGGCACGCTGCGTGCCGCGAAACAGAAATTTTTAAATGAAGACACGCAAACCGGCGGCAGCACGATCACCCAGCAATTGGCCCGCCGCGTCTTTCTCAGCCTGGAGCAAACCGACGCCCGGAAATTCAAGGAAATCTTTTTGGCCATGCGCATGGAGCGCATCATGACGAAGGACGACATCCTGCTTGCGTATTTGAACAAAATGCCCTTCGGCAACGGCTCCAGCGGCTACCAGTTGTACGGCATCAAATCGGCGGCGAAAGGCATTTTCGACGTGGACGACCTCAGCGACCTGAACATCGCCCAGGCCGCCTATCTCGCCGGTCTCCTGAAAGCACCGAGCGATTATTCCGCCTTTGACGGGTACGGCCGCTTCGACGAAGATGGGTTCGACAAGGCCATGAACCGACAGAAGGTCGTCCTGTCCGCCATGCTCAAAACCGGCGCCATTACGCAAAAGGAATACGAAGAAGCACTGAAATTCAACGTCAAGGCGACGCTCGCCGAAACGAAACAGAAAGCCTACACCACCTATCCGTACCTGATGATCGAAGCGGAACGGCGGGCGGCCGAGCAGCTCCTGCTGATGGCCAACCCCGGCCTGACGGAGCAGGACTTGCGCAAAAAGGAATATGCCTCCCTGGTGCAGGATGCCATTGAATGGATGAACCGCAGCGGTTACCGGATCTACACGACCATCGACAAAGAAATGTACGACGCCATGCAGGAAATCGCCAAAAACCCGGAAAACTTCTCGCCGGATCATCCGGACAAGGGCATGGAGCAAACCGGCGCCATCATGATCGACAACAAAACCGGACGCATCCTCGCGATGATCGAAGGGCGCGACTACTATACCGAACAGTTGAACCATGCTACCCAGATGACGCGCCAACCGGGCTCGGCGATGAAACTGTTCGCCTACCTGCCCGCTCTGGAAGCCGGCATCACCCAGCCGGGCTGGCCGATCGACGACATGCCGATCGTCCTGAAAGACGGGTCGAAGGGCGCGCACGTGCCGGTCAACCATGACGGCAAGTACCACGGCCTCATCACGGCGCGGCGGGCGTTCAATCAATCGTACAACATTCCGGCCCTCAAGCTGTTCCTCAGCGAGCACGGCGGAGTCGGCATCGAAACGGCCTGGGATTACGCCAAACGGATGGGCATCACCACGCTGACGGACGCCGATTACCTGGCCCAGACGGGCGTCATCGGCGGACTCACCAACGGCGTTACCGTCGAAGAACTGACCAACGCCTACAGCGTCATTCCGAACGGCGGCGTCTTCCGCGACGCCTACCTCATCGAGCGCATCGAGGACGCCGACGGCAACGAAGTGTTCCGCCATCTGGAAACGCCGGAAACGATCGTGTCGGAAGAATCCGCCTACCTGATGATGGACATGATGCGCACCGTCTTGACGGACGGCACCGGCGGTCTGGCAAGGCGCAATTTCAAATACGCGAACGAAGTGCCCATATTCGGCAAAACCGGGACGACGTCCAACGACCATGACGTTTGGTTTGTCGGGTTCTCCCCCGACATCACGGTGGGCGTCTGGACCGGTTACGACCAGCCGGCCAAACTGGACAGCAACGGCACCCAGCGGTCCCGCTTGCTGTGGGCGACGATCATGAACACGGCCTACGAACTGAAACCCGAATGGTTCGTGACGAAGGAAGTGGAGAAACCGGCCAACGTCATCTCGGCGACGCTGTCCGCCGTGTCGGGCAAATTGCCGAACGAATTGACGCGGGAAAGCGGCCTTCTCACCACCGATTTGATCAACAAAAAGTTTTTGCCCACCCAGGAAGAAGACAAACTGGTCAAGGCAAGGGTCGTCCGCTATCAGGGAGCCAACTACTTCGCCAAAGAGACGACACCGGACGATTTCGTGCAGGAGAAAGTCGTCGTCCTGCGGGACAAGACGAATCACCAGATGATCGAGGAACTGAAGGCCACCTTCGAACAGTTCCCGAAATCGGTGCCTTCCCGCAGCAGCCTGAAAAATCCGGAAAACTTCCGGACGCCGGACGCCGATCTGGACGCCCCGACGGAGACTGATCCGCGCACGGACGACGGAATCGCGCCCCCTGCACCGACCAATTTGACGCTGGAGTTGGAAGACGGCAACTACAGGCTCCGCTTCAACCCGTCGCCGGCCGACGACGTGGTCGGCTACCGTGTCTATCTGTCGCGGAATTACGGACCGTTCTACAGGCTGGGCGGCATCGTGGCCTATGCAGGCGATGAACCGACGTTCCTGATCGCACCGCGCACGCAGAACGATACGCTGTACATTACCGCCGTGGACGTCGCCGGCAAAGAATCGCAGCCGAGCAATTACGTGTTTTCCGGTGACGCCGTGGATGACAGCCTGTTGCCTCCCCCGTTGCCGTCGGATCCCGGCACGGACCTGTTTCCGGGACTGGATGAAACGGATCCGACGTTGCCCGGCGGTATTTTCGACCCCGGAGCGGGAACGGGCGGCGGCAGCCAAATCGGCCCGGGTGATCCATCGAGCGACACGGAACGTCCGACGGCACCCGAAGCCCTTACCGTCCGCTATCGGGACGGCGGCATCGGCATCGTGCTCGAATGGCGGGCCAACCCCGCCGCTCAGCAGGTCACCCAATACGTCATTTACTACGCCGATTCGTCAAACAGCCAGTTCATCGAAATCGGCACCACCTCCGAAACCCGGTTCGAGTACATTTCCTTCCCCGCGGAAGGGTTCTACCGGGTGGTGGCGGTGAACGGCGCCGGACGCTCCGCCCCCTCGACGGTAGAACTGAGAGCGGAAGATTGAGGTGACAGACAAACAAGGACTGCCCGTGCGGGCAGTCCTTGTTTGTGTTGTCGGCCATGCCGGGCCGGCCGGAGGCTTTACAGCAAACGTTGCACCATGGCCGACGTGAGTCGGTACGACCGTTCCGCCGCCATGCCGACGAATTCTGTAAAGTTGACGGGGGCCGATCCGTCCGCCTTGTCCGACATGGACCGCACCACGACATAGGGAATGCCGTTCATGGCACAAACCTGGGCGACCGCCGCTCCCTCCATCTCGATGCAAGCACCGCCGAACGCTTCATGCAGTTCCCGGATCTTCTCCTTGTCCGCGATGAATTGGTCGCCGGACATGACGCGGCCGATCATCACTTTGCAGTCAAACAACTCGCGGCTGATTTCTCCGGCCTGTTTGACAAGATCCGGATCGGCCGGAAACACCGACTGCTCCGCATACGGAATGACGCCCCGCTCGAAACCAAGCGGACGCACGTCCATGTCATGCTGAATGCAATCCGTCGAGATCACCAGATCGCCGACCTCGAGACCGGGATCCGCGGCGCCGGCGACTCCCGTGAACAGGACGCGTCCGGCGCCGAACCGGTCGATCAACATTTGCGTGCAGACCGCAGCATTCACTTTGCCGACGCCGGATCGGCACAACACCACCGGTTTTCCGTGCCATTTCCCCGTATCAAAACGAATGCCCGCGATCACCCGCGATTCGGATTCCGTCAGCTCCTGCCGGATTCGCTCCACTTCCTGTTCCATCGCTCCGATAATGCCGGTAACCGTTACTCCCGCCATGGTTCTCCCTCCGTCCAACATGCTTTCCGATCGATATGCCCTTCATCCAATGATGCCGTCCCGGCACATGCAGTCTTCGCCGGACAACGCGCTCCGTTGCCGATGCGGTCCACCCATCAAAAAAGGCTCACGCGAGGTGAGCCACGGAATGCCTGTTGATCAATTCATGCTGCAGGATGACCCGTTCGTTCTGCACCGTTTCCTTGTTCATCAGCTTCGTCAACAGCCGCATGGCCACCGCGCCGATGTCGTACATCGGCTGCGCCACCGTCGTCAGCTGCGGCCGCACCATCGAGGCGATGCGGGAGTTGTCGAGGCCGATGACCGATATGTCATCCGGCACCTTGAGTCCGGCGTCCT
>Ga0310829_1000488_pt1 | contig 33132 bp, 28 predicted proteins | sample WT_ome_4_FD_202244 | JGI IMG/M metagenome (GOLD analysis project Ga0310829, IMG submission 202244) | Sorghum-adapted microbial communities enriched on wild type (WT) sorghum from Joint BioEnergy Institute, Emeryville, California, United... ...
CGCACGGTTTGCCGTTTGAATTCTTCGTTGTACCTTTGTCGCGGTTCACTCAATGTGAACACCTCCATTTAGGCCATTATCTTTGATTCTGTTATGAGGTGTCCACTTTTTATTCTAGGTTCAAACCGACTGAATATCGCTCCATTCAGAAAAAGGGACTGCCCCCGGCCAAGGAATCGAAACGGTTCCGTCCGGCCGAACGGCAGTCCTTTTGTATCGTTCATCCTGTCAGGGGAGGACCAACTGCTCCAGTTTACCGCTCTCGCCTTTCCCCAAAGTGAAGGTCACGCTTGTGCCCTTGCACACGAGTTCATAATCGCCGAGAAACCCCTCCACCTGCACTTTGCCTTCCGCATCCGTCCTGGTCGTCGCGTTCGTCGACCATTCTTCCTTGATCAAACGCTTGACCACCTCGTAGGACGGTTTCGGGCTGTTGTCCTTGCGGACGAAACCGGCAGGGGCGCCAAGCCACGCGCCTTCATCACTGAACTTCCACATGGTGATGTTTTCGACCAGCGGATGTTCAAACAGAATCCGGTACATTTCTTCCAATTCGCGTGCCTGGCGTTCTTCATGTTCCGGTGTGGAAGGCCAGTCGTCGATCCGGTAATCGTTCAAATCCACGATGTCCGGCGGCATCAGGTGACCGCTGGTGATCGTGTTTTCGGTGAAGTGCAGGGGAAGGCCGAAACGGGAAAACCGCTCCAGCACTTCTTCCAGTTTCTCGCGTCCCCAATACCCCTGGTGCTGGTGGGACTGGATGCCGATGACGTCGATGGGCACGCCGGCGTTCAGGCAGCCGTCAATCAGGATTTCGTAGTTGATCGACGTGTTGAAATCGTTGAGCGTCAGCACGGCGTCCGGATCGCATTCGCGGGTTTTGAGGAACATTTCCTTGATCATCCTGACGCGGCCGAGACGCTGGCACAGGCAGGTAATGCCGTTGTCGTACTTGTCGAAGATCGGCATGATGACCACTTCGTTGATGACGTCCCAGTTGTCGACGAGCCCCCGGAAATCCGTCACATCCCGTTCGATGCGGTCCAGTTGCGCTTGCAAGATGTCCTCCGTGGACATCTCCAACAACCAGGGCGCCGTCAGGGTGTGCCAGCAAAGCGGGTGGCCTTTCACCTTGATGTTGCGGACTTTCAGCCATTCGGCCGCCGCCTTGTATTCGGCGGTGCGCGGTTTTCCCCGCTCCGGTTCGAATCGGGCCCAGTAGAACGGAAGGGTGCCGTAGTTGAACACATCCAGGTACAGACTCAGTTTTTCCTCGAGAAAAGCGAGACGTTCCTCCGATACGCTCCGATTGGCCACTTCAATGGCGTCAAATACGCCGCAACCGAACAGGAATTGATGGTTCGTCAGGCGGATGGACACTTCCTGTTCCGCAACCGGTTCTCCCGCAGCCGTAACCAGTTTGAGCGTCTTGACGCCCTTCCGGTGCGCCAGTTTGGTTTCCTGTCCCATGGCGGACCTCCATGCGGAAAATGGGTGAATCTGCAGCCATTGTATCAGAAGGGGAAATGAAATGACAGTGAGGCCTTGGACAAGCGGCCGGTTTTCGCCCGACAGGCAAGGATTTGCCACGGTGAATGTGGAAGAAAGGAATGCATGAAAAGGAAGACCGTTTTTTCAAGCAAGGCGGTGACAGCGGCAATGGACTACTGTGAGGCGATCCAGCGATTTTGCGACGATGTGGAGTCCAGGCTGGAAAAGGAAATGCGTTCCGGAGACGCCTTTGATCTGGAGGAAGCGATCGCCGGCACCTATATTTCGAAGTTTCATTTTTACCGGATTTTCAAGGCGATCACCGGCCTTTCGGTGCTCGACTATGTCAAACGGAGAAGATTGGGGCTGGCGGCCGGCCATCTTCTCGAGACCGGGGATGACATTTTGACGACGGCGGTCAAATTCGGTTTTCACTCACAGGAGGTGTTCATTCGCAATTTCAAAAAGCAGTTTGGCCGCACGCCGTCGTCTTTCCGGAAAACCGGTACCATCGATGAAATTCGCGGCAACGCGGGCAAAATCCACGTCGTCGCCTTGCGGCTCGCCGTCAAAAACCGGAACGGCACCATCCATGTTGCCGAGCACACGGAAACGATCCGCGATCTGAAGCTGGTCGGTTATGAACGGGTGACGAGAAACGGCGAAAGCCGCACCGTCATCGATGCGATGGATCGGTTCCTGCGGGCCATGCACCGGATCCCCAATGCGAGAACGGACGCGGTGTACCGGCTTTGCTACGATTTGAACAACGACGGGGGAAACGAATCGTACAAAGAGCTCATTGCCGTGGCGGTGGACGATTTCCGCGCCGTTCCCGCCGGGATGACTTTCAAACACATTCGTCATGCCCATATCGTCACATACCGTCATGAAGGCAAACTGTTTACGAAGCACACCGAGAACATTGTCCGAACGTACGAATTTCTGTATGGTTACCGCATTCCCCGTTCCGGGGTGATCCTGACGCCGGATTTTACGATGGAGCGTTATCCGGCCAATTTTGCAGGGCCGTATGAGGATGGGGCGGTCGTCGACATTTCTTTCAGCATCCAACCGCAAAATGAGCAATAGCAGTCAAGCGTGCGGCGACATGTTCGGGTACATTGGTCATGAAAAACCGGCAATTCGGAAGTATTGGAATGGAGGAATGCCCGATGTGCACCGCATTTGTCATGAAGAACGGAAAATCGCTTCTGGTCGGACACAACTATGATTATTATTTCGGCCACGGCATGATCATGGTGAATCCGAGAGGCCTGGCGAAAACCGCCATTACCGTTTCCGGTTCGGCCAAGGCCGCATGGACGGCCAAATACGGCAGCGTGACGTTCAACCAGTACGGCCGGGAAATGCCGTCAAGCGGGATGAATGAACGGGGGTTGACCTTCGCCATGCTGGCACATCCGGACGGCGAATATCCCGAACCGGACGAACGTCCCGTGCTCAATGAACTGCAATGGATCCAGTACCAACTGGACGTGTGCGGCACCGTGCAGGAAGTGCTGGAGCAGTTGGACCGGGTCCGCATCGAGAAAGCGATGCTTGTTTTGCACTATTTGGCCGTCGACCCGACGGGGGATGCGGCGGTCATTGAATTTTACGGCAACGATGCCCGGATTGTCCGGGGCGAACAGGCGATGGTGGTCACAAACAGCGGGATGGAAGCCTCGCTTCACCATGCCGAACGGTTGCAGGATACTCCGGTTTCGGAATTGGCCGGCCGCCTCGATTCCCTCAACCGGTTTGCAACGGTGTGCCGGTTGACGGAAGAAGCATATCTTGCGTCCGGAGGAAAGCCGCTCGATGCGCAAGATGCGTTCGCCGTCCTGCAGCGCGTGTCCATTTCACCGTCAACGGTTGCCGATTGGGTGTGGGAAGGGAAGGACGTGCCGGTTACGTTGACCCAATGGCGGGTCGTGTTTGACGTGGAGCGGCGCATCATTCACTATCAAACGGCGGGAAGCCCGCATACGTGCCATTTCGCCCTGGACCGGTTTTCCTTCGCGGCGGATGAACCCGCGCTTTGCCTGGACCTGGACGCAGGGTTGACCGGGGATACGGGAGGGCATTTCAAACCGTATGCCCGGGAAGACAATGAACGGATCATCCGGCTCAGTTTCGCTCCGGTTGCGAAACGGTTTCCTCCGTCGCTCCTGGAAGCGCTGGCCATATATCCGGAAACGTTCAAATGAGAACTCCTTCATCCTGTGAACAATTTGCAAACGGTTGCCGTCTTTTCATTGACAACCGCCGTCGTTTTGCTTATGATGAAAGATGCATTGATAATCATTATCAATGGTTTGTTCGGATCCGGAGTCCGTTATGAATGGAGGAATCCGATTGTCGCGGTTGACTGCCGATCAATTGACAATTGCCTATGACGAGCGCCCCATCGTGAGCGATCTGTCCTTTGCCATCCCCGACGGGGCGATCACCGCGCTGATCGGGGCGAACGGATCAGGCAAATCGACGATTTTGAAAACGATGGCCCGTCTGATGAAAGCGACCCACGGCCATGTTTATCTGGACGGCAAGGTGATCGAGCGGATGCCGACCAAACAGGTGGCCAAACAATTGGCGATTTTGCCTCAGCAACCGACGGCGCCGGAAGGATTGACGGTCAGCGAGCTGGTGTTTTTCGGACGCTTTCCGCATCAGCGCGGATGGGGCAGCGCCTCGAAGGAAGACAAGGAAATGGTGGCTTGGGCCATTGACATGACGGGACTCGCGGAGTTCGCGGACCGGCCCCTCGACCAGTTGTCCGGCGGACAACGGCAGCGCGCATGGATTGCGATGGCGCTCGCGCAGGGGACGGACATCCTTTTTCTCGATGAACCGACCACTTACCTGGACATGGCACATCAACTGGAAGTGATGCAGCTGTTGCGCCGGCTGAACCGGGAAGAAGGGAAGACGATCGTGATGGTTCTGCACGACCTGAACCACGCTTCCCAATTCGCGGATCACGTCATCGCCATCAAAAACGGCACCATCATCAGGCAGGGAGCCCCGGCGGACGTCATCACGTGCGAAACGATTCATGACGTGTTCGGCATCGAAGCCGACATCATCCAATGTCCGCGAACGGGCGTGCCGCTTTGTCTGCCTTTTGCCCTGGCGCCCGACTGTTCGAAAGCCTGTATCGTGAGATAATATGGAACGCCCTGGCGTTCGTCGGAAATCGATCCCGGCGGATGGCCGGGGCTTTCGTTCAAGCGGAGTAGTCGCGGTTTTCGCGGCTTCGCCGCAGGCGGAGGCCAAGCGGGAAAAGTGGAAATTTCATGAAAACGTTCTCTTCGACTGCGTACTTGTGGTAGAATGTCACACGGGCGGACCGAAACGGTTGTTTTGGGAAAATCCAATCCGCCAATCGTAACATGGAGGTCATGATGTCCGGCAAATGCAGCTCACACCTTTTTCATCATCGGATTGTCATCCCGGTTTTGCTTTTTGTCGTCAGCATGTTTTTCGTTCCGCCGTCGCTGGCGGACTCATCGCCCGTCGTGCTGGAGGAAGCTGCCGTTACGGTCGATGATGAACCCGTCGCCCTGAAAGCGCCGCTTCGCATCCAGAACGATCGGCTGTACGTCCCTGCCGCATCCCTCGCCACCCTGTTCGGTGCGAGCGTGGAATGGGATCAAGACAATCAGGAGATCACCATCGTGACCGCTTACGGAAACGAAATTGTGCTCGGCATCGGCGTCCCCGTCGTCTACTACGACGGCGCCCGATACGTGATGGATGCCGTCCCGCTCCTGGAAGAGGGAAGGACCTACGTGCCGCTTAGGCATGCGGCCGACCTGCTGCGCGCCAAAGTGACGTGGGATCAGGATGGACAGGTGGCGCAGCTCATCCGGATCGACGGGGAAGAAACGTACGTACCGGCGCTGGCTGCCCACGAAGCGGAACCTTATTCGGAGGAAGATTACCTGTTGCTGGCAAAACTGACGATGGTGGAAGCCGGATACGAAGGGTACGAGGGGCAATTGGCCGTCGCCAACGTCATCCTGAACCGGGTCAAAGATCCGCGTTTTCCGGATACGATCCGCGACGTCATCTATGCCGGGAAACAATTTCCGCCCGCACACAACGGCCTGCTCGACGAGGCGGAACCGAACGAAAGCGTCCTGAAAGCCGTCAAAGACGCCTTCAACGGCAAAAACAACGTGGAAGACGCCGTCTATTTCCACAATCCGCGCGTTTCCAACGGCCCGTATTGGAAAAGCCTCGAAACGGTGGCGACCATCGGCAACCATCGCTTTGCGAAATAGGCAACGGTTCCCGGCCCATGCATTGAACAAGTCATCGAGCTTGAAGCATCGTGATTGCATTCACGATGCTTTTTGGCATGATCGGATTTGTTCGCATGGAAGGGAGAAAGACGATGATTTTATTGAGTGATCATCCGTAAGACAAACGGGTCTGGACATTGAGACGGGATCCATATGGAAAAGGATATGCCCGAATTTACAAGAAGCAAAGGGCCGGAAGCATCGCTTTCCGGCCCTTTGCGTTGTTCTCGTTGTTCGGAATCGTTTCGTGTGTATTCCGTCGTTCCGACGTTCGGGAACGATTCAGTCCACAAGTTCAAGCAGAACGGCCATGCCCTGGCCGCCGCCGACGCACAGCGTGGCCAGGCCGAACTGCTCCTTGCGCCGCATCATTTCGTAAAGCAGCGTGACCATGATGCGTGCGCCTGTGGCGCCCAGCGGATGGCCAAGCGCGATGGCGCCGCCGTTGACGTTGAGCACGTCGGGGTTGATGTCCAATTGCCGGACGACGGCAATCGACTGGGCGGCGAACGCTTCGTTCAATTCGATCAGCCCGATATCGCGCAAACTCATCCCGGTCCGTGCAAGGAGCTTTCTCACGGCGGGCACGGGACCGATGCCCATGATTTCCGGCGGTACGCCGGCCACCGACCAATCTTTGATGCGTGCCAGCGGCTTCAGTCCGAGCGCCCTGGCTTTGGATTCGGCCATGAGCACCATGGCCGCCGCGCCGTCGTTTCGTCCGCACGCGTTGCCGGCGGTGACGGAGCCGCCTTCCCTGAAGGCGGGTTTCAGTTTGGCGAGCGCCTCAAGCGTCGTGTCCGGCCGGGGAAATTCGTCTTTGGCAAACAGAACGGTCTGCTTTTTCTCCCGGATTTCCACCGGCACGATTTCCGCATCGAATTTTCCGTTCCGCTGGGCTGCAGCCGTTTTCATCTGGCTTTCCAGGGCAAATCGATCCTGCTCCTCGCGGCTGATGCCGTACTTGTCCGCCACGTTTTCCGCCGTCATGCCCATTCCGAGATGAGGTCCGTACATTTCCATCGGCTGCTGTCCGTTTTCCAGGTTGGAGTCGACCACATACGGATTGCCTTCCCCGAATCGGGCGTTGCGCAGGTAGATGGGGGCACGGCTCATGTTTTCCGTTCCTCCCGCCACGACAACGGACGCCTGATCAAACGCAATTTGCTGCACGCCGGAGGCGACGGCCTGCATGCCGGAAGCACACAGACGGTTGACGGTGAAAGCCGGCGTTTCCACCGGAAGCCCCGCCCGCAGGGCCGCAACCCTGGCCACGTTGGACGATTCCGACGACTGCCGGACTTCCCCGAGAATGACTTCTTCCACGAGACTGGATTCCACGCCCGCCCGCTTGACCGCTTCCCGGATGACGAGGGCACCGAGATCTCCGGAATTGACGCCTTTCAGGCTGCCGCCAAAACGGCCGATGGGCGTCCGAACGGCGCTGACAATGACGACTTGTTCGTTTGACATGTGTTTTCCCCCTAGATGGCTTTTTCCAATATTTCGGCAATATCCAGCGTGCTTACCCGAGTTTCGGCTTCCATCATCTTCACGCCGTCCGTCAGCATCGTCAGGCAATACGGGCAGTTGCTGCCGATGACGGTCGGATTCGTTTCCAGCGCCATTTTCGTGCGGGTCAGGTTGATCCGCGTGCCTTCTCGCTCTTCCATCCACATGCGGCCGCCGCCCGCCCCGCAACACAGCGCTTTGTCCCGGTTCCGTTCCATTTCCAGCAATTCCACGCCCGGGATCGACCGCAAAATGTCCCGGGGGATGTCGTAGATGCCGTTGTAGCGGCCCAGGTAGCAAGAATCGTGATAGGCGATTTTTTCATTGACCGCTTTGACCGGCTTGAGCTTTCCGTCCTTGATGAGCTGAAGGAGAAGCTCGGTGTGGTGCAGCACTTCCGCCTCCAAACCGAATTCGGGATATTCGTTTTTGAACGTGTTGTACGCGTGGGGATCCGTCGTGACGATTCGGGTCACGCCGTACTTTTGGAACGTTTCGATGTTTTGGGCGCACAATTCCTGGAACAGGTACTCGTTGCCCATGCGCCGGGCCGTATCCCCGGAGTTTTTCTCCTCGTTGCCGAGAATGGCGAACCTGACGCCGGCCTGATGCATCAGTCGGGCGAATGCCCGGGCGATTTTCCGGCTGCGGGCGTCGAAGGCTCCCATCGAACCGACCCAGAACAAAATCTCGAATTCTTCTGTCTCATGCACGGTTTTGACGATGTCTTCCATGCCTTCCCGCCAGGCGATGCGCTCGTTGCGGTTGATGCCCCACGGATTGCTTTGCCGCTCGATGTTCTGGAAATACCTCGTCGCTTCCCCGGGCACGTCACCCTGCGTCATGACCAGGTAACGGCGCATGTCGATGATTTTGTCCACGTGTTCGTTCATGACCGGACATTGGTCCTCGCAGTTGCGGCACGTCGTGCACGCCCACAGCTCCTGTTCGGTGATGACGTCCCCGATCAGGTTTTCCGCCGGCTCCTTCAATCCGAGCGCCGCCTGGTTCGCCGCCGCTCCACTCATGGCGAATGCGGGCATCCACGGGGTGCGGGAAGTGACGGCCGCCCCTTTTTCGGTCAGATGGTCCCTGAGCTTGGTCATCAGATGCATCGGCGACAACATTTTGCCCGTCCCGGAAGCCGGACACACGTTCGTGCAGCGGCCGCACTCCACGCACGCATACAGATCGATCAGCTGGCGGCGGGTAAAATCCTCGATTTTGCCGACGCCGAACTCTTCCACGCCTTCTTCTTCAAAATCGATTTTGTTGAGGCGCCCGACCGGTCCCGTTTTTTTGAAAAAGACATTAAACGCGGCAAACAGTTCGTGGGCCTGTTTCGATTGCGGCACGAACACCATGAAGGAAAACACGGCCAGCATGTGCACCCACCAGAAAGCGTAAAACAACACCGTTCCGGCGGACGTGCCGATCCACGCGAAGGCGGCGGTCACCGCGGAGGAGAAGGGGGCGTGGACGAAATCGGGCTGTTTGCCCAGCATGACATGTTCAAATCCGAGGCTGATCAGGATGGTGCCCGTCAACACGGTGAGTACGATGTACACGAAAGCGGCTTTCCAGTCACGCTTCCATTGCAGTCGCTGCAATTTTTCACCGTAACGACGGAATGCGGCGTAGAGAACGGCGACCAGCATGAGGAACGTCGCCCATTCCTGCATCAGGACGAATGTTTTGTGCGCCGCGCCGAGCGGATATTCATATCCCCGGATGAAACCTTTCAGGATCAGTTCGATCAGACCGAGCTGGATGATGAAGAAGCCGTAAAAGAGGATGAAGTGCATCAAACCGCTTTTCCGGTCTTTGAACAGCTTCCTCTGGCCGAACACGTTGATGAGCACGGCGTTGATCCGTTCTTTCAGATCGGGCAAATCCGGCGACGGTTTGCCCAGCCGGATGAACAGAATCCGACTGTAAACGACGTGAACGAGCAAATAGAGGGCATAGGCAACCATGGCAAGGAACAAAATCAATTGGATGATGGTCAGCATGTGAGCACTTCCTTCCGTGGCGGATGTTTGGATCAAATGCGATGGAAATAGCCGTTTTCTTCAATCACGCTTCCCATGGATGCCAGGTAGCGCAGGTGACTCAACACGTCACCGACGGCGGGTGCCAAATTGCCCGGCCTGAGCCGATCTCCGTAGAGTCGCCGGGTGATGCTTTCCAGATCGCGATCACGGGAAAGCGACTCGAAAATGATGCCGCAACGTTCCTCGTGGTACCGGACGATTTCATCAATCCGTTCGCGCCAGTTCCGGAACGGCTCGCCGTGGGAGGGGATGACGAGGTCTGCTTCCAACTCTTTCAGCGTCGAAAGCGATTGCAAATAACGCTGCAAAGGATTGTCGGACGTGACGGCGTTAACCGAAATGTTCGGCACGACGTCGGGAAGCACGTGGTCGCCGATGAACAGCACTTTCTCCCGTTCGTTGTACAGCGCGAAATGCCCGTCCGTATGACCCGGCGTGTGGAGCAGTTTGTAAGACAGTTCTCCGATCCGGATTTCGCGGTCCGTGCCGATCGGGGTAAGCCGTGCCCCGGAGTTCATGGTCATCCCTTCGTAATGGCTTTCCAGGATGGCGAGAAATTCGCTGCTGACATGAAAACGTTCGAAAAATCGGGCCATTGTTTGGGGGGCGTCGGGCTGAAGCGCTTTCAAAACGCTTTCGTAATCTTCCTCCGGCAAATAGGTGATTGCGCCTGTCAGTTGCTGCATCTTTCCTGCAAAACCGAGGTGATCCGGATGACGGTGAGTCAGAAACACGGTGCGGATCCGGCGGAACGAAAGGTTCAATGCATCAAGAGCCTGCTGCCAGGCGGTGAACGTCTCGTCCCGATTCAAACCGGTGTCGATGGCAACCCATCCGTCATCGCCTTCCCCGACAAAACAATAAACCTGTTTCATTCGGTTGGGCATGGGGATGGAGACGGGATAAACCCCGAAGTAGCCTTTCATGCGTGCAATGCCTCCCGGTGAAACTTTGAAATTTTATTGACAAAAAAAATTTTAGCATATAAAATTCGATTCAAGTCAAATCATAATGATTTTTGTCACAATTTGCAATCCATTTCTTCGCAATCCATTTTTTATTGACGGGGCTGTAAGCGCCTTCACCGGTGGGTGGAACAGCCGCCTGCATGCATCTGCAGGAACAGGAGCACGAACAACAAAAGGGGGCGAATGCATTGCTGCAAAACGTGACGGTCATCGGTGCCGGAACGATGGGACGGGGGATCGCCTACTGCGCTGCCGTCAGCGGATTTCGCGTCATGCTTCAGGACATTTCCGAAGCCGTACTGAAAAATGCAAGCGATTACATTTCCGATGAAATGAAAAAAGCCGTCGCCAGGGGCCTTCTGCACGAATCGGACATGGAGCAGGCGCTCGGTCGCATCACCTGCACCACCGATCTGCGCGAAGCCGCCGCCGGCGCGGATCTCGTGATCGAAGCCGTGCTGGAAGACATGGCCCTGAAAATCGATGTGTTCAAACAACTGGACGAAAGTTGTCCGCCGCATGCGATATTGGCGACGAACACGTCGACGATGAGTCCTACGGAAATCGCCGCCCAGACGAAGCGGCCGGAGAAAATCGTGGCCATGCACTTTTTTAACCCGGCCCACAAAATGAAGCTGATCGAGCTCGTCCGCGGACTCGAAACGTCGGATGAAACCGTGCAGACGGCCAAGGAGGCCGCCCGGCGGATGGGCAAGGAAACCGTCGAAGTCAACGAATTTCCCGGTTTTGTCACGAGCCGGATGAACTGCGTCATCGGCAACGAAGCGATGAACATGTTGATGGAGGGCGTCGCGTCCGCGGAAGACATCGACAAGGCGATCAAACTCGGCCTGAACCACCCGATGGGACCGCTGGAAATGGCGGACCTTGTCGGTCTGGACGCGAGACTTCGGAACATGGAGTATTTGCACAAAATGCTCGGCGAGAAATACCGTCCGAGTCCGATTCTCGTGAAATACGTAAAGGCCGGCCGCCTCGGCCGGAAAACCGGAATCGGATTTTACAAATACGACTGACATTTTGACGGACAGAGGGGGGACCGGCCATGAACGAGCTGACGAGACGGGAGATCGACTTCGCCGAAAACAACAACTTCCGGAAACTGCTGGGCATTCAGGTGGTGGACGTGCAACCCGGTACTGCCGTGCTTTCCTTGCCGGTTCGGGAACAACTGCTGCAGTCGTCCAAAAACGTCCATGGCGGCGTGCTGGCGATCCTGGTCGATTCCGTCATCGGCACCGCCGTCCGCTCCGTCCTGGAAGAAGGGGCGACATGCGCCACAGCGGAGATGAACATCAACTACATCCGGCCTGCCAAGGAAGGTACCATCACCAGCTATGGCAAGGTCATTCACCAGGGAAGGACGCTCGTCGTCGGCACCGCGGAAATCATCGACGGTGAAGGAAATCTGCTGGCATGCGGACGAGCCACCTATTTTACAAAGAGAAAGGGGTCCGCGTGATCCCTCAGATTACGATGAAAGGGGGGATGATGAACAAGGGAAGTGGAGGGAGCCAGAAAGTGGATTTCCATGAGTAAAGGGGACGAAGACACGATGAAAACATTCAAGGCTCAAAAACTCGCAATGATTTTGCTGCTGGTCGTCATGGTAATCGTCGCAGGATGCTCGGGCAACAGCGGTTCTTCTTCGGGCGGATCGTCCGGTTCGTCTTCGGGTAGCCAGGCCGCGCAAAGCCAGGGTTCATCGCAAAACACGGATGCTTCGCAAAGCTCGAATTCTTCGGATGCCGGTGCCGGTGAGGCATCTCCCGGCCGTGACCACTGGAAACGCGATCTTGTGCTGGGTGCCGGCTCCATGGGCGGGGTCTATTACATACTCAGCGGCGCGATTGCCGACTTGCTGATGCAGAAAGTGGACGGCATCGACAACGTGACGGTGCTGACCGGCACGTCCGCCGAATTCATGGTGAACATGGATGCCGGCAAGGTCGACATGTCGTTCAACACGCCCGATGCCATGTACTTTGCCTGGAGCGATGAAGAGGGCCAGGGTTTCGGGCAAGGTGAACGTTACGAGAAAGTCAGGTTTTTTGCCGCCACCTATGTCAACATCATGGACCTGGTCGTGCTCGAAAAATCGGGCATCAAATCCGTCGAAGACATCGGCGACAAGAAGGTGGCCGTGCTCAGCGCCACGCTGTCGGAGCCGATGGAGCTGTATTTGAAGGCGCACGGCATCGAAAATCCGAACGTCGTCATCATCAACGACTGGAACCAGATGGCACAAGCGTTGCGCGACGGCAGCATCGCAGCGCTGCAAGGCATCGCGGCGCACCCGATGTCCGCCCTCACCGAACTCGGGAACTCGGTGGAACTGCGGCTCATCCCGTATTCCAGCGAAGAAGCGGTGGACAAATTCCTGGACAACAGCGTGACGCGCTTCTTCCAGCGGGTGGTACAACCGGCGGGCACGTACGATTGGCAGAAAGAAGATTACACCACCGTCGGCCGGGGCACGACGCTCTCCGTTTCCGCGGACATGCCGGAAGACCAGGTGTACGAAATCGTGAAAACGATCTATGAAAACGTGGATGAATTGACGAAAGTTCACCCGATGGCCAAAGACTTCACGATTGAAATGATGCAAACGTACATGGATGCCGGCGTCGTCCGGGTTCCGCTTCATCCGGGGGTGCGCCGTTACTTCGAAGAAAACGGCGTCAACATCCCGGCCACCGTACCGCAAAACTGATTCCGGACGCCGTTCTCGGACGGGGAAACCGCAGCTTGCCGTTTCCCCGTCTGAAAATACCTTGACGAGGAGAATCACAACATGACGGTTTCCCTTGAGGACATGACATGGGATCTTGAACCACTTCTGAATCCGAAATCGATCGCCATCGTCGGCGCGTCCGAGACGTCGTTCTTTGCTTCCATGCTCATGAAAAACCTGAAGCACTACAAGTTCGAAGGCGAGATTTACCCGATCAACCCGAAATATCCGGAGATTTTCGGCATGACATGCTTCCCGTCCGTGAAGGAGTTGCCGAAAGCGCCGGACAACGTATTCATCATCGTCCGCCGGGAATTGGTGCTGCCCACGTTGCGAGACGCCATCGCCGCCGGCGCCAAGTCTGCCACCATCGTGTCCGCGGGATTCGGAGAAACGGATGAAGCGGAGTGGAAGCGGGTGGAAGAAGAGATGCGGGAACTGTCGGTTGCCCACCGGTTCCCGATTCTCGGCCCGAACTGTCTTGGCTCCGTCAGTGTGAACGGCAACGTCGGAGCGTTCTCCGCACCGATTCGCGGCGGCATCCATCCCGGCAATATTGCACTCATCATGCAAAGCGGCGGATTGTTGCAGGGATTGGCGCTTCCGTTCTTCCAACGCGGCATGGGCCTGAGCTTCGCGGTGTCCAGCGGCAACAACATGACGCTCGATCACGCGGATTTCATCGACTATTTCCTGTCGGATCCGAACACGGATGTCATCTGCGCCTACGTGGAAGGGTTCAAGCAGCCGAAGAAATTCGAACGGGTGGCCCGCAAGGCGCTGGAAGCCGGCAAACCGATCGTCGTGCTCAAAGTGGGACGCAGCGAGAAGGCGGCCGAAGCCGCCCTGGCTCACACGGGAAGCTTGGCCGGATCGGACGCGGTGATCGACGCCGTGTTCGAGAAATACGGGGTCGTCCGGGTGGACGACTTCGATGAACTGATCGAAACGACGGCCGTTTTTGCGAGCAACCGGAACGTGCGGCTGCCGGAAAACGGCGGCATCGGTGTCATTGCCGGCTCCGGCGGCTCCGTCAGCCTGACCAGCGATTTGGCGGAAACGTCCGGCGTGCGGCTTGCCGCGCTCACGGAGGAAACCCGCCGGAAGCTGGTGGAAAGCATGCCGCCGTCGGCCATCGTCATCAACCCGATCGACGCCACTGCGCAAATTTTGAACGATTTTGACCTGTTCCGCACGACGATGCAGCTTCTGAGCGACGATCCGAACGTGGCGGTCATCATCTATTTGATGGCGGTCGGCCTCGCCAGCAACGATACGCCGCAACACCAAAAATTGCTCGAAATCATCATCGACGTGGCCAAAAAGATCGACAAGCCCCTGGTGATCACGTCCATGATGTCCCATTCGCTGGACGAATGGCAGCGACAGTTTCTGGCCGATCACAACCAATTCGCCTACACCCAGGGAGTGGGCAAAACGTTGAAAGCCGTTCAGTCCCTGATCGATTATTCGACCCATTACCAACGGCACGAAAGGGCGAAAGCCGCGGAAGCGGCCATCGACCCGGAACGCCAGGCCAGGGCGCTTGCGTACCTGCAGGGCATCGGACGGCGCGTGCTGACGGAATACGAAAGCAAGCGGTTGTTGTCGCTTTACGATATTCCCACAAGTCGCGAAATCCGTGCGACCGGCGAAGACGAAGCGGTCAAGGCCGCGACGGACATCGGCTATCCGGTCGTGATGAAGATCGATTCGCCCGACATTCTGCACAAGACGGATGCCGGCGGCGTTCGCGTAAAGCTCGCGAGCGAAGAAGAAGTGCGCCGGGCGTATCGCGACATCGTGGACAGCGCCCGCCGGTACAAGCCGGATGCCGAAATCCTCGGCGTGTTGGTCCAGGAATTCGTGTCCGGAGGCAGCGAAACGATCGTCGGCGTCACCCGCGACAAGCAGTTCGGTTCGTCGATCATGTTCGGCATGGGCGGCATCTTCGTGGAAATTTTCAAGGACAGCGTGTTCAAAATGCCGCCGCTTTCCGCTCAAGATGCGATGGACATGGTGACGGGCATCAAGGGATACCCGATTTTGGCGGGCGCAAGAGGCCGGGAACCGAGGGATGTGCAGGCGCTGACCGACACCCTGCAAAAAATCTCCAGCCTGGTCATTGAACTCGGTGACCACATCGACGAAATGGACATCAATCCGCTGCTCGTCCTGCCCGAAGGACAGGGTGTCAAAGCCGTTGACGCGTTGATCGTCGCAAAATGAACGAGCACAAAATGAACCAGCATGGGATGTGGACAAGGATGATCAAGACGAGAGTGACCGAACTGCTCAACATTGAGTACCCGATCATCCAGGGCGGCATGGTATGGGCTGCCGGAAGCGATCTGGTGGCTGCGGTTTCCGCGGCCGGCGGTCTCGGGCTGCTCGGTTCGGGCTCCATGTACCCCGACCAGCTGCGAAGCGAAATTCGCCGGGTGAAAAGCCTGACGGACAAGCCATTCGGCGTGAACGTGTCCCTGCGGCGGAATGATGCGAAGGAAATCCTGCAAATCGTCGTGGAGGAAGGCGTCAACGTCGTCAGCTGCTCGCTCGGCAACCCGCAGATGTATGCGTCCTGGATGAAAGAAAACGGTGTTACGACGCTGCACGTGGTCACCAACACGAAACATGCGATGAAGGCGCAAACGTCTGGCGTCGACGCCGTGATCGCCGTCGGCATTGAAGCCGGCGGACATCCGGGGCCGGACGAACTGGCGCTCATGACCTTGATCCCGCAGCTTTGCGACGTGATCGACATTCCGGTCATCGCCGCGGGCGGCATCGTGGACGGGCGGGGCTTCGCCGCCGCGCTGGCGCTGGGAGCCGAAGGCGTGCAGATCGGCACGCGATTTCTGGCCACCACGGAGGCGTCCGTCCATCCGGCATACAAGGAAAAAGTCCTCCAGGCGAAAGAAACGGATTCCGTCCTGGTGGCGAGAAACGTGGAGTTGGTCCGCGTGTTGAAAAACAGCTTTACCGAGAACATTTTGCGCGCCCAGGCGGAAGGCGCAACGCCCGAAGACATCCACCGGATGTTGCGGGAAGCGCGGCCGAAGCGGGCGATGCTGGAGGGGGATGTGGACAACGGACAGGTGCAGGCCGGACAGGGGGTCGGGTTGATCAATGACATCGTGCCCGCCGCCGAAGTGATCCGACGCATCGTGACCCAATACGGGGAAATCGTGAAACGGTTTCCCTGAGAAAGAGGTGGAAACAAATTTGGAAAACACCGTCGAAAGCACGGTCATACTGGAAATCACCGAAAAAGGCGTGGCGATTATCAGGCTCAATCGCCCGAAAGCCCTGAATGCAATCAATGATCAAATGAAACGTGAACTGCGGGACGTCGTGCGGCAAGTCGCCCAGGATCCGGCCGTGAAGGCCGTCATCCTGACCGGAGAAGGCCGGGCGTTCTGCGCCGGCGGCGACGTCAAGGAAATGTCCGGGTCCCGCCAGCCGATGTACCTCCGAAACCGGATGCGCAGTTACCTGCATCAAATCATCATTATGATCCAACAGATGGAAAAACCGGTCATCACGGCGGTGAACGGATTCGCCGTGGGTGCCGGTTGCAACCTGGCGCTGTCCGGCGACATCATCCTTGCTTCGGACCAGGCGAAGTTTTCGGAAATTTTCGTGCAGGTCGGCCTCGTGCCCGATGCGGGCGGCTTCTATTTCCTGCCGCGGCTCATCGGCCTGCACCGGGCCAAGGAACTCGTCTTCAGCGGCAAAATGGTCGATGCCGCGGAAGCCGATCGAATCGGTCTCGTCAATCACGTGTATCCCCATGAGGAATTGCTGCCGAAAGCGCTGGAGATGGCAAACCGGTTTGCCGAAGGGCCTCTGCTGGCCATCGGCATGGCCAAAACGATGCTCAATCAAAGCGCAGATCTTGATCTGATTCGGGCGCTCGATTACGAAGCCGCGGTTCAAGCCGTCATGGCCAACACGGAAGATCATCAAGAAGGCGTCAAGGCGTTTGCCGAGAAGCGCAAACCGAAATTTTCAGGCAAATAACCGACAATCTGCAAACGAAAGGTGCCAATAACATGTCCAATGAAGCCGTGTTGATTGAACGTAAAGGGAAAGTCGCCTATCTCATCTTCAACCGCCCGGAAAAACTGAATGCGCTCAACAAAGACATTTTTGACGGATTTGACGCCGCGCTCGAGGCGTTGAAAGCGGACGATTCGGTCAGCGTGGTCATCATCAAGGGGAATGGCCGGGCATTTTGCGTCGGTTATGACGTCGGTTCGGACAACCCGGAGCGCCAAAAGCTGAAAACCGTCACCGGCGACCGCGACCGGCTGGAGAACAACGTGAGACGCTGGCTGGCCGTCTGGGATTTCCCGAAACCGGTCATTGCACAGGTGCACGGATACGCCCTGGCCGGCGGAACGCAGCTGCTCGCCTGCTGCGACATCGTGGTGACGGCGGAAGACGCGGTATTCGGGTTCCCGTCACTGCCGCTCGGCGGCGGCTATGTCGGACCGATGTGGACGCTCGTCGTCGGTGCGCAGCGCTCGAAGTTCATGGATTTCATCGCCGGCAGCCGGATCAGCGGCAAACAGGCCGCCGAATGGGGCATGGCCACCCTCGCCGTGCCGGCGGATCAGCTGGAGGATCAAACGCTGGAAATTGCGAGAAGCATCGCGAAGACGCCGGTTGACATCCTCGCTCTGAAGAAAAAGGCGATCAACCGCGTCATCGAGGCGCAAAACTTCCGCAATTCCGTGCTCAACTGCGCGGAATGGGATGCCATCGTCCACCAGGCTGACGGCGTGAAACTGACCGTGGAAAAAATCAACGAGCTCGGCCTCAAAGGCGCGCTGGAATGGTTCAACAACCAACCCGTTTGACCGAAGGCAACAACGATGCGAGGTGATGGCAGTGGGGATCAACAATCTTCCGCTTTATGATGAACTGCCCATGAACGAAACGCTGAACATGCGCTGCTCGTGGGGCGTATTCGGCACAGACGACGAAGTGGGAACGATCAATCTGCTGGACGGGGAAGCGGTGAAACGGGGCGCGGCCGAAGTCCGCGAAGGGAAAGTCTTCAATCTGTCCCTTCCGCTCAATTTGCCGGATCCGCCGATTTTCCGGCAGTCCTACAAACATACGATTTTCAGCACCAACCGCAACTCGCAGGATGACTACCTGGACAATTTCTACATGCAAAATTCCAGCCAGTGGGACAGCCTGCGCCATATCCGGGCTCGCGAATTCGGGTTCTACAACGGCACGTCCGCCGAAGACGCCGGGCCTGGCGGCCGCAAACTCGGGATTGACAAGTACGTGGAACACGGCATTTCCGGCCGCGGCGTGCTGGTCGACGTGCCCGAATATTTCCGCAGGAAAGGCATCGACTACAATCCCCGCACGGAATTTTACATCAAACCGGATCTCATCGAGTCGATTTTGCAGGAACAAAACGTGGAAACCGAGGCCGGTGACATTCTCCTTCTGCGCACGGGTTACGTGCGGGCCTACCTGGACGCCGATCCGGAACAACGGGCCCATTTCAAGGAACACCGGGATTGCGCCGGGCTGTCCGCGGCGGAAGACACCGCCCGCTATCTGTGGAACAAACGGTTCGCCGCCGTTTGCGCCGACAATCCGGCGGTGGAAGTCATTCCGGGCAACGCGGCGGACGGCTTCCTGCACAGAAGGTTGATTCCGATGCTCGGATTTGCCCTGGGCGAGCTGTTCAACTTCGAGGAACTTTCCGCCCACTCGGCACAGGACGGCCGCTACACGTGCCAATTTGTCGCGGCGCCGCTGTACATTCCGGGCGGTGTCGGTTCTCCGGCCAACGCGGTCGCCATGAAATGATGCCGGACGGAATTCGAACAATTGGGGGGATCTGCGATGAATTTGACGGAAACGCCTGAGCAAAGGGAATACCGATTGCGGGCGCGGGAATGGCTGGAAGCGAACAAACCCCGGAATTGGGAGCTCGTCTCCGAAAACTATGACGAGCTCGCCAAAATGTTGACCGAATGGGAGGTCAAGCTGGCGCAGGCCGGTTACACCGGCATCTCCGTCCCGAAGGAATACGGCGGACAAGGCCTGACCTTCATGGAAGAAATCATTTTCAATGAAGAATTCGGCCGTTGCGGCGCCCCGCGGGGCATCAACAACATCGGCAAAAACCTGCTTGTGCCGACGCTGCTTGCCGTCGGAACGGAAGAGCAGAAACGCCGTTACATTCCGAAAGTGATGAGCGCCGAGGAAATCTGGTGCCAGGGTTACTCGGAACCGAACGCCGGCAGCGACCTCGCCTCGCTGTCCACCCGCGCCGTTCTGGACGGAGACGAGTGGGTGATCAACGGCCAAAAAATTTGGACGAGTTTCGCCACGGAAGCCCACATGTGCATCGTGCTGGCGAGAACCGATCCGGAAGCGCCGAAACACAAGGGCATCACCTATTTCCTCGTGCCGATGAACACGCCTGGCATCACGGTCCGGCCGCTGAAACAGATGAATTCGAAGAGCGATTTTTGCGAAGTGTTCTTCGAAAACGTCCGAATTCCGAAAGACAGCTACGTCGGCGAAATCAACGGAGGCTGGAAAGTCGCCAACACGACGCTGACCTTCGAACGCGGCAGCGGAACGCTGGGCCGCACGGCCCTGTACATGAGAGTGTTCCACGACCTCGTCAAGCTGAGCAAGGAACTGACGGTCGCTTCCACCGGACGCAAAGTCATCGAAGAATCGTACTATCGGCAAAAACTCGCCAAAAGCTGCATCGAATTCGCGATCTTGCGCTACCACGGGCTGAACATTGCCAGTCAGATCATCAACAACGAGAAAATCGGTCCCGAGGCGTCCATGCAAAAGTTGTATTACAGCGAATCCCACAAGCGGTTCGGTGAACTGGCCATGGAAATCGAGGCGGAACAGGCGAACTACTGGTTTTCCTCCGGGCTTGCGAAAGGGAAAATGCAGCTGTCGTATCTCGAATCCCGTTCGGATACGATCCACAGCGGCACGTCGCAAATCCAGCGGAACATCATCGCCGAGCGCGTCCTCGGGATGCCGAGATAGGAGGGAGTCGGCATGTACTTCGGTTTTTCGGAAGAAGAAAAAATGTTGAAGAAAAGCGTCCACGACTTGCTGAAAAAACATGTGCCGATCGAAACGGTCCGGAAATTCATCGAAGAGCCGAACGTTTCCCGATCGCTGCAAAACCTGATTGGCCAGCAAGGCATTATGGGCATGGTTTCCCGGGAAGGGGACAAATACGAAGGCATCCTGCTTGCCGTAGCAGCCTTCGAAGAAGCCGGCAAGGCGCTCCTGCCATTCCCGCTCATTGAAGGAGTGCTCGGCACCTACGTGCTGTCCCGGGACGAGTCGAAGGAAGACCTGTACGGCGAAGTGTTGGAGGGCAAGCAGCTCCTGACCATCGCCTGGCATGAAAACGGCGCCGCCAAAATGTACGAACAGGGCGACGGGTATGCCGCGTTCGGTTCCTTCCACGGCGTCCCCTTCGCCGATGACGCGGACAAAATTATGGCGTTCTTCCAGGCGCAAGGGACGGGGATGACCCCGTCCGAGGAGGCGACCCTCGTCATCCTCGACCGCCATCATCCCGCCGTCAACGTCCAGCCGCTCAAGGCGATGGACTTGACGATGCCGGTGTACCGGGTGGAAGTGGCCAATTATCCCGTGACGGTCGCGGACATCGTCCTCCAGCCGGGAGACGGACAGGCGCTCAGGCAGGAAATGCAGCAGCTCGGCGCCCTGTTTGCCAGCGCGGAACTGCTCGGGCTTTCCGACGCGGTTCTGTACAAGACGGTGGAGTACACGAAAGTGCGAAAACAGTTCGGCCAGGAAATCGGCAAATTCCAGGCGCTCAAACATATGGCGGCGGACATGTACGTCATGCTCGAAAGCTCGCGGGTGGCGATTATCTACGGCGGATGGGCGATGGAGGAAGGAACCGAACCGGAAAGCGTCTCGATCGCCAAGGCGTACGCGTCGGAAGCCGCCCAGGAAATCACGGGCATGGCGATTCAAATGCACGGCGGCATCGGATACACCTGGGAAAGCGATCTGCACCTGTTTTTCAAGCGGGCGCGCCGGCTTTCCGGCGCCTTCGGGGATATTTTCTCCCATCGTGAACGCGTATTGCAAGCTGTCTTGCAACAGATCGGAGGTTGAACGGAACGTGAACATCATCGTCATCATGAAGCAAACCTTCGGCACGGAAGAAAAAATTGTCCTCAAGGACGGCCAGGTCAGCGATGATAACGTCGAATTCGTCATCAATCCGTATGATGAATTTGCCGTGGAGGAAGCGATCCGGCAGAAAGAAACCCACGGCGGGGAAGTCACGGTGGTCACCGTCGGCCTTCCGCGCGCCGAGCAGGCGCTGCGCACGGCACTGGCCATGGGTGCCGACAAGGCCGTGCTGATCGACGGCACGGACGTGCCTGCAGATGAATTCGTGGTGTCCAACATCCTGCACGCCTATCTCAGCAAACGGCCGTTTGACCTCATTCTCGGCGGCAACCTGTCCGTCGACAACGGCGCGGGCCAGGTGGCGGTACGTCTGGCCGAACTGCTGGACATCCCGCAACTGACAACGATCACGAAGCTGGACATTTCCGGCGGCATCGCCCATGCCGAACGGAACGTGGAAGGCGACGTCGAATCGGTGGAATGTCCACTGCCGCTGCTCGCCACGGCTCAACAGGGGCTCAACGAACCCCGCTATCCGTCCCTTCCGGGCATCATGAAAGCGAAGAAAAAACCGCTTGAGAGGGTGACGGTGCAGGAGTTGGGGCTTGATCAGGAAGCCCTGGCGCCAAAAACGAACATCACGGAGCGCCAACTGCCTCCGAAAAAGCAGGCGGGCAAAGTGTTGATGGGCGAAATTGCCGATCAGGCCAAAGAGCTTGCGCGACTGCTCAGCGAGGAGGCGAAAGTCATATGAAACGAATCGTGGTCATCGCCGAAATCCGCCACGGCCATCTCCGCAACGTCTCCCTGGAAGCGCTTACCGCGGCCCGAAAAATGGCGGCGGGCCAAACGGATTGCGAAATCGTTGCCTGCGTGTTCGGCGAACATCCCGAAATGGCCGATGTGTTGGCGGAATACGGCGCGGATCGCGTCATCTTCATCCGCAATGGCCAGCTGGCCAGTTACACGACGGCTGCCTATCGCCAGGCTTTGTTGCAGGTGCTGGATGTACTGGATCCCGATGCCGTCGTGGCCGGGCATACGGCGATGGGCAAAGATCTGATGCCGCGCGTCGCCGCAACGTATCGCGCGGGTCTCGTTTCCGACTGCACGCAAATCGAAAACGGGAACGGGGAACTGACGTTCGTTCGTCCGATTTACGCCGGCAAAGCGTTTGAGAAGAGAACGATCACCGGCGACAAACTGTTCGTGACGGTGCGCCCCAACAACATTCCCGCCGAACCGGCGCGGGGCCGCGGGGCGGTCGAAACGATGGACGTCGAAGTGAAGGACCTTCGTGCCGTCGTCAAGGAAGTTGTCCGAAAAACGGCGGAGGGCGTCGACCTGTCCGAGGCGAAAATCATCGTTTCCGGCGGACGCGGCGTCAAGAGCGCGGAAGGCTTTGCGCCGCTGCGCGAACTGGCAAGCGTATTGGGCGCCGCGGTCGGTGCGTCGCGGGGAGCGTGCGACGCCGGCTATTGCGACTATTCGATGCAAATCGGGCAGACGGGCAAGGTGGTCACCCCGGACCTGTACATCGCCTGCGGCATTTCCGGCGCGATCCAGCATCTGGCGGGCATGTCCAACTCCAAAGTAATCGTCGCCATCAACACCGATCCGGAGGCCAACATTTTCAGCGTGGCCGATTACGGCATTGTCGGTGACCTGTTTGAAGTCGTGCCGCTCCTGACGGAAGAGTTCCGCAAAATCGTCGGCAAGTTGTGAACGATTTCTTCTCTATAAGAAGGAGGTGACGGTGTGAAGCAATTTTCGGCAAAGCACGTTTCGGTCGCGGTATTGGCCGTGATCTGGGCGCTCTATCAAATCATGACGGTGATCGTCCCCGATTTGATGCATGTCAGGGAACATCGCGCGATCCACCTTTGCTTTGCGTTGATCCTCGTTTGGCTGCTCAAGAGCACAGTGACCAAAAAGAAAGGGATCGACGTCGCCTTGAATGTCCTGATGATCCTGGCTACAGTCGGCATCACGGGTTACCTCATTGCCAATGCAACCCGGTTTGAGATGCGTCCGTACGGATATTCGATGCTGGACGGCATCGTGGCCGTCATCGGCATCCTTGTCGTGCTGGAAGCGACCCGGCGGGTGATGGGTTGGTCGCTCGTCATCGTGGCCGCCGTCTTTATCGGATATGGACTGTTTGGAAACCTGATTCCCGGGAAGCTGGGACACTCCGGAGGTACGCTGTTTGATGTCGCCAATCGCCTGATGTACTCCATCGACGGCGTATATGGATCCATCCTCGGGATATCCGCCACATTGATCTTCATCTATTTGCTGTTCGGCGGATTCCTGTTGGTGCTCGGCGGCGGTGAATTTTTCACAAAGCTGGCCTACGCCGCAGTAGGTTCCACGCGGGGAGGTGCGGCGAAGGTGGCCGTCCTTGCCAGCGCGTTTTTCGGCAGCATTTCCGGCAGTGCCATTTCCAACGTGGTCACGACGGGGACGGTGACGATCCCGCTCATGAGGAAGCTGGGCTTCAAGCCGGAATTTGCCGGAGCGGTCGAAGCGGTTGCTTCCACCGGCGGACAAATTTTGCCGCCCGTCATGGGCGCCACCGCTTTCGTCATGGCCAACGTGATGGGTGTCTCCTATTTCGATGTCGTGGTTGCCGCCGCATTGCCCGCCATCTTCTACTTCGTGGCGATTTTGTTCATGGTCGATTTTGAAGCGGCAAAGATGGGGATCAAGGGCATTCCGCGGGAAGAACTGCCGAAAATGAAAGACGTGTTGAAGGAAGGATGGCACTTCTTCATCCCGTTCATCGTGTTGATCTACCTGTTGATGGTTTTGAGGTGGGAAGCGCAAACCGCAGGGATCTATGCCGTCTTTTCGATGATTCTCGTGCAGTTGATCCGACAACCCAAACTTTCCTCCATCAAGAAAATCTTCGAGGGACTGAAGGAAGGCGCATCCTCGGCGATCACCGTGGCCGTTCCGTGCGCCACCGTCGGGATCATCGTCGGCATCGTGGTGTCCACCGGCGTCGGCTTGTCGTTCACCGCCATCGTGCGGTCGCTGGCGGGTGAGGGCATTTTCGCCTTGCTCTTCGTCATGATGATCGCGTCGCTGATCATCGGCATGGGTGTCCCGACGACGGCCGCCTACGTCATGTTGGCCGTGCTCATGGTGCCGACGCTGATTGATCTGGGCGTCGTGCCGATGGCCGCCCACATGTTCGCCCTCTATTTCGGCATTCTGTCCGTCGTCACGCCGCCCGTCGCGCTGGCGGCCTACACCGCGGCGGGCATTGCGCAGTCGAATGCGTCCAAGACGGGATTCCGGGCGTTCTTCCTTGCGCTTTCCGGCTTCATCATTCCGTACATTTTCGTCTATCAGCCCGGACTGCTTCTGATGGGTGACGCGATGGAAATTTTTGTCGCGATCGTGACGACGGCCGTCGGCATCATCAGCCTGTCCGGCGTCGTGCAAAACTACTTCTTCGGCAACATCAACCTGGTGCTGAGAGTGTTGTTGCTCGTCGGGTGCATCACGGTCATCTTCCCGCACTACTGGATGCTCGGCCTTGCCACCATCGTCATCGTGTCGCTCGTTCAATTCGTCCGGCATCGCAGAAATCTTTCCGCAACGGGAGCAGGATCATGAAGCCGAAAAACCTTGTGCTGAACGTGGAAAATGAAGTCGGCTGGCTGACGATCAATCGGCCGGATCAACGCAATTCCCTCGACCTGACCACCCTGGCCGAGATCGAACAAACGGTCTCGGCCTGGGACCGCGACCCGCAGGTGAAGGTGATCGTCATCACGGGGGCGGGGGAGAAGGCCTTCGCATCGGGTGCCGATTTGCGGGAACTGAGCCGCAGAACGCCCCTCGAATCGCTCAATCCGAACATGTCCGGGGTTTACCGCACGATCGAAAAATGCGGCAAACCGACCATCGCGGCGATCAATGGCCACGCGGCGGGCGGCGGCCTGGAACTGGCCCTCGCCTGCGACATCCGCATTGCCGCCGATCACGCCAAACTCGGCTTGCCGGAACTGGGCCTCGCCATCATTCCCGGGGCGGGGGGGACGCAGCGGCTGTCCCGGCTGATCGGCAGGGGCAGAGCCCTGGAAATGATTTTGACCGGGGACCTGATCACGGCGGCGAGAGCGGAAAGCATCGGCCTTATCAGCCGCGCCGTTCCCGCCGCCCGGCTGGCGGAAACCGCGCTGGAGTATGCCGACAAATTGAAGCGAAAGGGGCCGCTCGCCGTCCGTCTGGCCAAAGCCGTCATCGTACACGGCGCGGAAATCGACATGGAAGCCGCGCTCTGGATGGAGAAATTGTCGCAGTCGATTCTCATGGGCACCGAGGACAAGCTGGAAGGAACCATGGCGTTCCTGGAAAAGAGGACACCGGTTTTCCGGGAGAAATGACATGACCTTCCGACGCCGATCCCGAGCGGCAATTGGGCATAATTGAAAACTTGTCATTTTTTTGACTAAAAAAATTTTAATAGATAAAATAATTATGCCGTTTTACAATTTTTCGCAGGGAGTGGGAAATCATGACTGAAACTGACGGAAAAAAGAAATATTCGGTGCCTGCCGTCGAAACGAGTTTCAAAATTTTGCGTCTGCTCAGTACGGACCGCTTTCGCGAAAGCACGCTGACGGAAATCGCCAACGCCATCGGTGCCAACCCCTCGACTTGTTTCCGCGTGCTGCACTTGCTCGAGGAACTTTCCGTGGTGCACTACAACAAACGGACGAAACGCTATACCCTCGGTCCCTATCTCGTCATCCTGGGCGAAAGAGCCAAGGAATTCATGAATTACATCACGATTTGCAAGCCTTACCTGGAGAAAGTGCGGAACCGGACCGGTTTGACGACGGTGCTGATCCAGAAGGTCAACAAGACGAGATTGGCGTCCATCGACAAAATCGAAGGAAGCGAGTTCAGCATCAACGTGTCGCTGGGCCGCCGCTACGGCATCGGCGAAGGTTCGTTCGGGATGTGCTTCATCGCCCATCTGGATGCGGAGAAACGGGCCGAATTGCTGCAGCACAGCAAAATCTACCAGAGCAAAACCGATGAAGAAAAGGCCGAATATTTGAAAGAGCTGGACAAAGTCAGGGAGCAGGGTTACGCCATCACGTACGGCGATTTTACGCCGGGCATATTCGGGCTGGCGGCCCCCATCTACAGCGAAGAGCAGGACGTCATTCTGGCCATCAGCTCTTTCGGTTCGATTGCCGCATTCAAGAAGGAACAACTGGTGCCGATGGCCGAGTTCATCCGGGACACGGCGCTTGAAGTTTCCAGAAAGCTTACGGGATATTGACATCAGAGACGGGCGGTATTCCATGGACTTGAAAACGGCAAAGAGCAACCTGATGATCACCCTGTGTATCCTCTATATCGTCAATTTCTATTTGCATGCCGATGTTCTCACGATCCTCACCGTGCTGATCATCGCGGTCATCTTCGCACTCGGCCTCATGACCGTGCGAAAGTTTTATGGAATACTGAGCCTGTCGATGGCGGGATTTTCCGTCTGGATGACGTTGCGGAGCGGCGGCGGGCTGTTCGACGTCGCCGAAATCACCATGTCCAATTTTCCGCTGCTGATGCTGATTATCGTCGTACCTCTGCTGGCGATCCCGTTCAAGGAAGAAGGGTACTTCGCATCCGTCCAGACGCTGATTCGGAGCTGGAATACGAATGCCAGGCGCATATTTGTCAGCATCGCGGGATTTCTGTTTGTTTTCGGACCGATCCTGAACATCGGCGCGATGCGGATCGTCCACGAGATGATCAAGGATTTGGCCCTGAACGCCCGGATGATTGCCCGGGCCTATTTTACCGGCATGTCGACCGCATTTACCTGGTCCCCCTTCTTTGCATCCGTGGCGCTCGTTCTGTTCATGCTGGACACGCCGGTGACAGGCTTCATTTCCATCGGGCTGCCTTTCTCGGTGTTGCAGCTGGCATTGGGGTACGGCCTCTTTTTGCTCGGTTTGCGGGTGAAGGGGGAAACCCGTCGCCGCAATGACGGTCTTGCGGCGGATGTGCCGCCCCTTGCGCCGAAGGACCGGAACAATCTCGTCATCATGCTCGTCTTGCTGATCGCGGTCATGGCGTCGATCTTCGTCGTCGAAATCATGCTGGGCTATCCGATCATGTTCGTCGTCGTGATGGTTTCCATCGCCTTTCCGATTTTGTGGGGAGCGGTGCGGAATCGATGGCGGCAACTGTACGATCAGTTTCTCGCCTTCAAATCCACTTCGATGTCGGCCATGGACAACGAGGTGCTCATGTTCATCAGCGCGGGGATGTTCGGCGCTGCGCTCGGCGGCACGTCGGTGTCTTCCGGGCTCCAGGAACTGCTCATCACCCTGGCTTCCTTCTCCTTCATCCTGTTTTGCCTGACGGTACTGGCCGTCATGGCGGCGGGGGGCTTGATCGGCATCCATCCGCTCGTCATGGTCACCGTCTTCGTCTCGCAAATGAACCCGGATTTGCTCGGCGCCAGGCCGGAAGCGCTCGCCCTGTTGTTCATGATCGGTTGGGTCATCATGGCCATCGTCAGTCCGATCACGCCGTTGAATCTGATTGTCAGCAACTCGGTCAACCGAAGTTCGTTCGAAACCGGAATCCGCTACAACGGATTGTATCTCATATGCCTGGCGGTCATGGGGACCGTGTACGTCACCCTGATCCGCTAGTCTGAAGCGGTTCATTCCCTGCAAGGAGCGGACACATGCCTGATCATCATCTCCACAATGCCAGGTTGACTTCGATTTTGTCAGGCATTTTTCTCGCCTGCATCTTCGGCACGCGCCCTCTGGTCCCGCTCCTTGCCAACCAGATCGGAGCGTCCAATCTGGAGGTCGGCTTTATCGTCTCCGTGTTCGCCGTGCTGCCTGCATTGGTCATCGTGCCGATGGGCCGGATGATCGGTCGATGGTCACCGCGAGCGAAACTGTTTCTGACGGTGTTCATCTCGAGCGCCGGACTGCTGATGGTGCGTCTGTTTCCCAATATGGCGGGACTTTGTGCGTCGCAGCTCATCGCCGGTTTGACGTACGCCATCTTCCTTGTCGCCGCGCTCGAATTCACCGGGCATTGCTCCACGCCTTCCACCCGGGACGGCAACGTCATGCGCCTGTCCATTGGGAATGCGATCGGCAGCTTCGTCGGACCCGCGGCGGGCGGGGCGCTGTCGGACGCGTTCGGTTACGAACAGACGTTTCTCATCCTGGGGGCAACCGGGATGGCCGCGTCGTTCATCACGGTATTCCTGATCGGGGCGAACGGAAAGCCCGAAACGGAAGCGAAGTCGTCGGGCACGTCGTTCAAGCTGCTGGCTTTGCCCAATTTTCGCCGGGCGATCGTGATCAGCGTTCTCGTCTTGTTGGCGAAAGACATGTACACCGCCTATTTCCCGCTGCTCGGCAAACAGTTCGGCTACTCGTCGACGATCATCGGTCTGGCCGTGTCCGTCAATGCGCTGGCCGGCATTTTCATCCGGTTGCTTCTGCCCAAACTGAACGGAACGTTTGGCAAAAGTGCCGTGCTGACCGGTTCGTTCGCAAGCGCCGCGCTGTTTTTCATCCTGATCCCGCTTCTGCCGCAAGTTTCCGCGCAACTCGCCATCTCGTTGCTGCTCGGACTCGGACTCGGAATCGGGCAGCCGATGTCAATGTCGGAAACGTTGGCAGCCTTGCCGAAGGAACGGTTAAGTGACGGACTCGGGCTCCGGATATCCTTCAATCGTGCCTCCCAGGTGGCAAGTCCGGTCCTGTTCGGGGCATTTTCGCAACTGCTGGGCCTTGCCAGCATTTTCTGGGGGGTCGGCATCATCGTGCTGGCGGGCTGCTTCGCAGTCCGGAACCGGGCTGGCGGAAGCGGCACGGCAAGCCATCCATAATCCGAAAGGGAGGAAGTGCCCGTGGAAATTTCACCGGATCAACTCTCGATGAAAGATGTGTACAAATTGGTGACGGGGACGATCGTCCCGCGACCGATCGCGTTTGTTTCGACGATTGGCATAACGGGCGTATACAACGTGGCGCCGTTCAGCTTTTTCAATGCGGTGTCGGGCTATCCGCCGATCCTGATGTTCGCGATCAGCGACCGCGACGGGCAAAAGAAGGATACGCTGGTGAACATCGAACACCATCGCGAATTCGTCGTCAACATCGTGACGGAACCGATCCTGCAAAGCATGCATGATTCATCCGCCGATTTCCGGCCGGACGTCAGCGAGTTTGCGGAAGTCGGCCTGACGCCGGTCCCGGCCAAAAAGATCAACGGGGTCGCCGTCAAAGAGTCGCCCGTCCATCTGGAATGCAAACTGCTCAAAATCGAACGGATCGGACGGAATGACGTCGTATTCGGCGAAATCGTCTATTTTGACATTTCGGATGACATCATTTCCGCCGACCTGAAGACGGACATGGGCAAAATGCGGCCCGTTGCCAGGGTGGCCGGACCGCGCTACAGCATCATCAAGGAAGAAATCACGTTGCAAAAACGGTTCGATGCTTCCAAAGTTCTGGATTACGAGGAGAGATTGCGATGAGTACGGCAGGGACGCTGTTGAACAACTTCATTGGGGGAGAGTGGATCAAGTCGCGGTCCGAACGGACGATGCCGGTCGTAAACCCGGCAACGGAAGAACTGCTGGCTGAAGTTCCGTTGTCTGTGGCGGAAGATCTCGAAGAAGCGGTTCGGAAAGCCAGGGAGGCGTTCCAAACGTGGCGGATGACGCCGGTGCCGCGCCGGGCGCGCATCCTGTTTCGTTACCAGCAGCTCCTGGTGGATCACTGGGACGAGCTGGCCAGGCTGATCACGATGGAAAACGGCAAAAGCTACAAAGAAGCATACGGCGAAGTGCAGCGGGGCATCGAGTGCGTCGAATTTGCCGCCGGCGCGCCGAGCCTCATGATGGGCAGGCAGCTGCCGGACATCGCGACAAACCTGGAGTCCGGCATGTATCGTTATCCCGTCGGCGTCGTCGGCTGCATCACCCCGTTCAACTTTCCGATGATGGTGCCGTGCTGGATGTTCCCGGTGGCGATCGCCTGCGGCAACACCGTCGTGCTCAAACCGTCGGAACGGACGCCGCTTACGGCCAACCGGCTGGCCGAATTGTTCAGGGAAGCGGGATTGCCCGACGGGGTGCTGAACATCGTGCACGGCGCCCATGATGTCGTCAACGGCCTCCTGGCTCATCCCGACATCACGGCAGTTTCCTTCGTCGGCTCCCAACCGGTGGCCGAATACGTCTACAAAACCGCCGCAATGAACGGCAAACGCGTGCAAGCGCTGGCCGGCGCCAAAAACCATACGATCGTCATGCCGGACGCGAATTTGGATATGGCGGTGAAGGAAATCATCAATGCGGCGTTCGGGTCCGCCGGCGAACGGTGCATGGCCTGCTCGGTGGTCGTCCCCGTCGGTGACGTCGCGGACGCCTTGATCGAAAAACTGCTGGAGAAAGCAAACGAAATCGTCATGGGCAACGGCCTGGATGAACATGTGTTCCTCGGCCCGGTGATTCGCGGGCAACACAAGGAACGCACGCTCAAATACATCGAACTGGGCGAGAAAGAGGGGGCGCTGCTCGTCCGCGACGGCCGTAAGGACCAGGCTTGCGAAGGTCCGGGATATTTCGTCGGGGCGACGATCTTCGACCGGGTCAATCCGGACATGACGATCTGGAAAGACGAAATTTTCGCGCCGGTGCTGTCCATCGTCCGGGCCGATTCGCTGGAGGAAGCCGTGGCCATCGCCAACCGGTCCGAGTTTGCCAACGGTGCCGTCATCATGACGCAAAATGGCAGCAACGTGCGCTATTTCCGGGAAAACATCGATGCGGGCATGCTCGGCGTGAACGTCGGCGTGCCGGCGCCGATGGCGTTCTTCCCGTTCTCGGGCTGGAAAAAATCGTTCTACGGCGATCTCCATGCCAACGGTCCGGATGCCGTCGAGTTCTATACCCGGAAGAAAATGGTAACCGCCCGCTGGTGACCGTCCGCCGCATCCGGCAACGATTCCATCCAGCCCGGCTTTGCCGCGAAGGAGGCGGAGAAGCCGGGTATCTTCCCGCAACGTGCAAGCGATGATTGAATGCGCATTGTTCCCGCAGACGGACATTCACCGATCCCCAAACGCCGGTTCCCCGGCGTTTTTTCGTTGATGCCCGTATTTCCTTCTGCTAATGTTTAGGAAAAGGACGTTCAGAATGGAGGCGTTTACATTCGAAAAGCGGCTGTGCAAAATTTTGATCGTAGACGATGAAATTCTGATCCGGCAAGGCATCAAACACTACATGAACTGGGAAGAAGAGGGGTTTGTCATCGTCGGCGAGGCGGCGAACGGCCGGGAAGCGCTGCACATGATCGAACGCACCAAACCGGACATCGTCATCACGGATATCGTCATGCCGGTCATGGACGGCGAAGAACTGACGAGAGCGATCAAAACCCGCCATCCCGGCATTGAAGTGGTGGTGCTCAGCAGCTTTGGCGAATTCGAATATGTCCGTTCCTCGTTCCAGAGCGGGGTTGCCGATTATATCCTGAAACCGAAACTGGAGCCGCGGGAACTGTTGAACGTGCTGAACAAGGCGATCGGCCGGGCGGGACGGATGCCGGGAGCCGGCCGAACCGGGTTGGCGCCGTCACCGTCCGCGGAACGGATGCTCGAAAAAATCGCGGCAGGATTTGAAATGGACGAAGACATCGACCGTGACCTGATCCGTCAGACATTCCCGCATCCCGTCTGCCGCCTGTTTGCCTGGAATGGAAAGCGTATCCCCGACGATGCGGCCGCCATGCTGGCCAGGCTGATCGGCGAACATGTCCCGGGAGCCGTCTGCGCGCCGTTCTCCGCATTCCGGAACATGACGGTCCTGTTCGTCAACGGGGAGGATCGTTTGCGTCTCGTTCCGGATTCCCTGGCCGAACGGTGGTCCCGGGAAACCGGCCACGGCGGACCGCTGCTCGTCAGCCTGCCCTACGGCGATTTCCTCAAGACGGGGGACGTGTTGCAAACCCAAATCCGCCCTCTGGCGCGGCACGCCTTCTATCATCCCGACGAACGTTGGCTGGCCTGGTCGGAATCCGCGGGCGGCTCATCTCCAGTGGAGGCGTTCAACCTGAACCAGTTCACGGACGAAATGAAGCGGATGCAGTTTGATGCGGCATTCACCGGCTTGCGGCAACACGTTGACAGGCTGCGCGCCGCCGGCAGCATGGAAATCGAAGCGTTCAAGTCGTTTCTGAACAACATGATTTTCACGATTTCGGTGCTCGCGGAAAACATCGGTTTTGACACGCAGGAGCTGGAGAAGGTGAAATTTCGCTATTTCGAGGCCATCGAACAGGCGCATACCGCCCGGGAAGCGGCCGCGACGCTCCATGCATTCATGGAGGAAGCGTCAACGGTAATGACAGGCGCCCTTCGCAAGGCATCCGCCGGCAATCTGCAAAAGCTGCTGGCCTACATCGAGCAAAACTACGCGGAACCGCTTAGCCTCAAGGAAGTTGCCAAACATTTTCACTTCAATCCGTCCTACCTGTCCAGCTATTTTTCCACCCACAGCGGCGAAGGGTTTGTCGAGTACGTCAACAAAATCCGGGTGGGCAAGGCGGCGGAAATGCTGCGCACCGGCACGGACACGATTGCGGAAATCGGCGCGAAGGTCGGGTTTTCGGATCACAGTTATTTTTGCAGGGTATTCAAGAAATTTACCGGCCATTCGCCGAGCCAGTACCGCAGATTGACGGCCGGATCCGGCACGGCAGAGCCCGATCCTCCGTCCCCCTGATGCAACCAGGCATCCGTCGGCAATTGCCCATCCCATGTGAAAC
>Ga0310829_1000498_pt1 | contig 32556 bp, 30 predicted proteins | sample WT_ome_4_FD_202244 | JGI IMG/M metagenome (GOLD analysis project Ga0310829, IMG submission 202244) | Sorghum-adapted microbial communities enriched on wild type (WT) sorghum from Joint BioEnergy Institute, Emeryville, California, United... ...
GCTGCACCGGATGATCGCCCGGGTGATCCGCGCCTACGAGGATTATGATTTCCACGTCGTGTATCAGGCCATCCACCACTTCTGCGCGGTGGACATGAGCTCGTTCTACCTCGACATCGTGAAGGATTTGCTGTACACGGAAGCGGCGGACGACCCGCGGCGCCGGGCTTGCCAGACGGTGCTTTACGAATCGCTCGTCGCCGTCACGAAGCTGATTGCGCCGATTTTGCCCCACACGGCCGACGAAGTATGGCGGTTTGTGCCGGGAGCCGGCGAAATCAGCGTGCAGCTGACGGACATGCCGCAGGCCGATGAACGTTTCTTTGACCGGGAATTCGAACAGGAATGGGACCGTTTCATCACGCTCCGCGAAGACGTGTTCCGCGCCCTGGAAACCGCCCGCAAGGAAAAGCGGGTCGGCAATTCCCTGGAAGCCGCCGTCCACCTGTATCCGGATGCGGAAGCGAAGGCGGTGCTCGACCGGTTCGCGAACCTGGATACACTGTTCATCGTTTCGCAGGTGCACGTGCACGAACCCGGCACGGCGAAACCGGACGATGCGGAATCGTACGACCGGCTCGCGGTCAAGGTCACCCCGGCGGAAGGGGAGAAGTGCGAGCGTTGCTGGAAAGTGACGCCGGACACAGGCAGCGTCGGAGAACATCCGTCCGTCTGCCGCCGTTGCGCCGGCGTGTTGCACCGGATCGGACATTGAGCAATCGCGCATGACAAGGAGACCGGATCCGAATTTCCGTCACCAGTCGATCGGATCGACTTCGCGCGGAAATTCCAGCGTCCGGTCTCCTTCGCCTTTTTGCATGTACGTTTTGTATTGATTGTTGCGGATGACTTCCCGGGTTTCCCCGCGCAGGTCCGTGGCGAGAAAGCTTTCCAGCGGCTCCGCGTACCCTTCCAGCTCGTCGCTTTCCAGATACGGATCCTCCCAGGTGAACTCATCGGGCTGTTCCGCCATCGCCGGCGAGGCGGCGGTGCCGTAGCGGGCGACGATCTGCCAGGCGTCTTCGCCGTCAAACTGCGGATCGTCCGTTTCGTCCAGGCTCGTTCGCCCGAAGGGGGGCTTCAGCATGTCCTCCTCGACGGGACGGTCCTGCGACGGTTCGGATTCGGCGTGCGCGATGCAGACGCTCGTCCAAGGGATCGCCTCCAGGCGCTCGTACGGGATCGGTTTGCCGCACACGACGCACGTGCCGTACCGGCCGGATTCCAGGTTGAGGAGGGCGAGTTCCACTTCTTCCAGCTGGTGCTCCGTCTTGTCGACCAGGGCGAGGTCTTTGCTCCGCTCGAACAGTTCGGTACCGATGTCGCCGGGATGGTTGTCGTACATGGACAATTCGGGCACCGACTCACCCATCGGTGCATCCAGGCCGTGATGGTCCCGGTCGAGCAGTTCGGTCAATTCCGTTTTCCGTTCCAGCAACAGGCGTTTCAGTGTCGCGAGCTGCCCTTCCGCCAAATGGCCCAATGGCCGTTCCCCCTTTCCTTGTGCCCGTGAAACCCCGTCTCCTGGCTTTAGGTTGCTCGCCCTCCGGTCGAATGTTCCGCGGCAATTCCTTGCAAGAATGGAGTCGGGACGGGAAATGGCGCATACTTGGTAATCTCGTGCACCGTATGCTACAATGGGCGAGAAATCGAATTGCAGGTCGGAGGTTTCCCGCGCATGATTGTGTATTTGTTGATCGCGCTTGCCATTTTTGTCCTGGACCAGGTGACCAAATGGATCATCAAGGTGCGCCTCGATTTGTACGAAACAATCCCGGTGCTGGGCGACTTTTTTTCCATCACCTCGATCCGCAATCGCGGAGCGGCGTTCGGCATCCTGCAGGGGCAGCAGGTCTTTTTTCTCGTCATAACCGTCGTGTTCCTGGCAGGCATTTCCTGGTATTTGCACCGGATGGTGAAGGAACGGAAAACGGCCAGCGCCGTCGGCCTGTCGATGCTGCTCGGCGGCGCGGTGGGCAATTTTATCGACCGGGCGCTCTACGGCGAAGTGGTCGACTTTTTCCAAGTGCATTTCCGGTTCTCCGTGTTCGGCCTGGACGTCGACTACATCTATCCGATCTTCAACGTGGCGGACATCGGCATCGTGCTCGGCGCCATCGTCGTCCTGATCCATACGTTGTTCATGTGGCGGGAAGAAAGCAGGGCGGAACGAAAGTCGGCGGAGAAAGCGGAGGGTGCGGCCAATGACACGGTCTGAGCGGGAAGTCCGGTTCGAACTGGAACCGGGGGAACCGGCCGTCTGGGACATTTCCCCGCAGGAAGCCGGTGAACGGATCGACAAATATTTGGCGGAGATGCTGGAAGGGACGGCGTCCCGCTCCCAGGTGCAGGCCTGGATCCGTGACGGATTCGTGCGGGTCGGCGGCAAAGCCGTCAAACCGAACTACCGTCTGGAAGACGGGGACGAGCTGTTGGTGACGATGCCCGAGCCGGAACCGGCGGAAGTCGATCCGGAGGACATCCCCGTCGAAATCGTGTACGAAGACCGCGACGTGGTGGTCGTCAACAAGCCGCGCGGCATGGTGGTGCATCCCGCTCCGGGACATGCCCGCGGTACGCTGGTGAATGCGCTGCTTTACCATTGCCGGGATTTGTCCGGGGTGGGAGGCCTGAAGCGGCCCGGCATCGTCCACCGCATCGACAAGGATACGTCGGGGCTCCTGATGGCGGCCAAAAACGACATCGCCCATCAGAAGCTGTCCGAGCAGCTGGCGGAACACGCCGTCATCCGGAAATACCTGGCGGTCGTCACGGGCCGCCTTCCCCACGACCGCGGGACGATCGACGCGCCCATCGGACGGGACCCGCAGGACCGGAAAAAATTCGCCGTCAACGCGAGAAACGGCAAACCGGCGATCACTCATTTCACGGTGATCGAACGATTCGCCGACCACACGTTTGTGGAGCTGCGGCTGGAGACGGGGCGCACCCACCAAATCCGGGTGCACATGCAGTACATCGGACATCCGCTGGAAGGGGACCCGGTGTACGGCCGGCGTCGGAAAGCGCTGCTCGACGGGCAGGCGTTGCATGCCGCGGTGCTCGGTTTCCGCCATCCGGTAAGCGGGGAGCAGATGCTGTTTGAAGCGCCGCTGCCCGATGACATGGAGCGGCTTCTGGCCCGGTTGCGCGGAGCGTGAAAACTCGACAAAAAACCTTGACATCCGGAGTCAACAGTGGGATACTTCTATCCAAGAAAAACACGCACCTTTAATTCAGTCCCGTGAGGCTGGCAAGGTACCGTTCATATCGCGAAGCGCTCCGCTTGCGCCCGTGTGTCCACATGCGGGTTGCAGGGCGGGGAATGGCTTGGCATGGGACAGTGAAACTCGTTGCCGGCCGGCAGCTCAACGTCTGCCGGACGCAAGGAGTTTTTTGATGCAGGGTGCAAACAAACAGCCCGCACGACCGGCATTGCCCGCAACATCGACAACGCCGGCAAAACCGGCAAGGCCGGTACGACATGTTCACGGATCGGGAGATGATGGCATGACCGACAGCCGAGTCATTATGGATGAGACGGCAATTCGCAGGGCGCTCGTCAGAATCGCCCACGAGATCCTCGAGAAAAACAAGGGCATCGACAACGTGGTGCTGGCCGGCATCCGCACGAGGGGCGTATTCATCGCCAACCGGATCGCCGCGGCCATCCGGCAAATCGAGCAGCTGGACCGTCCGCCGGAAGTGATCGAGCTGGACGTGACGCGCTACCGGGACGACCGGCGCCAGGACGGCGGCGAGAAACCGGCCGGCAGCGTCGATTATCCGGTGGCGGGACGCAAAATCGTCCTGATCGACGACGTCCTGTACACCGGTCGCACGGTAAGGGCTGCCATGGAGGCGCTGATCGACCGGGGCCGGCCGGATTTGATCCAGTTGGCCGTGCTGGTGGACCGCGGACACCGGGAATTGCCGATCCGTCCGGACTTTGTCGGGAAGAACGTCCCCACGAGTCGGTCGGAAAACATTGGCGTAAAACTGAAGGAAACGGACGGAGCGGACCAGGTGGTCATCGTCCGGCCGGGAGGAGACGGAGCATGAACAGGGAAGCCACGCTGGTGAAGTCCCGGCATTTGCTCGGCCTGAAAGGGATGGGCAAGGAAGAAATCGTCTCCATCCTGAATCGCGCCGGTTACTGGGAATTGGTGCCCGACAAGTTGAGCGACCGTCTCAAGGGCAAGTTTGTCGCCAACATGTTTTTTGAAAACAGCACCCGCACGCGGTTTTCCTTCGAAGTGGCGGAAAAACGGCTCGGCGCGGAAGTGCTCAACTTCGCCGCCGCCGTGTCCAGCGTGCAGAAGGGCGAATCCATATACGACACGGTGCGCACGCTGGAATCGATGGGCATCGACGGCGGCGTCATCCGCCTGAAGCCGATCGGCATGCTGCCGGAAATCGCGGCGCGGGTGAACGTGCCGCTCATCAACGCCGGCGACGGCAACAACGAACATCCGACCCAGGCGCTCCTGGACCTGTACACGATGCGCAAACATTTCGGCGAAATCAAAGGTTTGACCGTTTCCATCATCGGCGACGTGAAACACAGCCGGGTCGCCCGCTCCAACCTGTGGGGGCTGACCGCCATGGGGGCGAAGGTGGTGTTTTGCGCACCGGAAGAAATGCGGGCTCCGGAACTGGCGGACTTCGCACCGTACGTGGACATGGAGGAAGCGATCCGGGCGGATGTGGTGATGATGCTGCGCGTGCAGCTGGAACGGCATGACCGCGGGTTGCTCCAGTCGGCGGAAGCGTACCGGGCCGCCTACGGCCTGACGGTGGAGCGGGAGGCGAAAATGGCGGATCACGCCATCATCATGCATCCCGCGCCGGTCAACCGCGGCGTGGAGATTGACGACGAACTGGTGGAACATCCGCGTTCCAAAATTTTCGCCCAGATGCGGCACGGCGTGCCGATCCGGATGGCCGTGCTGGAACGGGCATTCGGATGAAACGCCGATCCGATAACGATCAGGCAGGGACAATCAACGGATAAAGACGGAACAAAGCAAGCGGAAAACAACGCAGCATGATGCAGCGGGACCGATTTCGGAAAGGAGCAGGATGAAGTGGGCATTTGGATCTTGAACGGACTTGTGGCGGACGGCACCGGAAAACCGGACAAACGGCATGTTTTTGTGGACAAGGGGAAAATCGCCGCCGTCGTTGCGCCGGATGCCGCGCCGTTTTCCACGGACGGCCACGAAGTGATCGATGCGGCGGGCAAACTCGTTGCGCCGGGCTTCATCGACATGCACGTGCATTTGCGCGAACCGGGCTACGAGCACAAGGAAACGATCGCTTCCGGTTCCTTGTCCGCGGCGGCCGGCGGATTTACGACGATCGCCTGCATGCCGAACACGAAGCCGCCGATCGACTCGCCCGAAGTGCTGGATTACGTGTACGCCAAAGCGAAGGAGGCCGGCAAGGCCCGGGTGTTGTCCTACGCCTGCATCACCCGCGGCCAGGCCGGCGGCGAACTGACGGATTTTGCAGCGCTGAAGGCGCACGGCGCGATCGGCTTTACCGACGACGGCGTCGGCGTGCAAAGCGCCGGGCGGATGAAAGAGGCGATGAAGCGCGCGGCGGAACTCGGCCTGCCGATCGTCGCCCATTGCGAGGACGACACGCTGATCGAGGGAGCCTGCGTCACGGAAGGCGCGTTCGCCGAAAAGCACGGGCTGAAGGGGATCCCGAACGAAGCGGAAGCGATCCATGTCGGCCGCGACATTTTGCTGGCGGAAGCGACGGGCGTCCATTACCATGTCTGCCACGTGAGCACGGAGCAGTCCGTGCGGCTGATCCGGCTCGGCAAGGCGTGCGGCGTCCGCGTCACCGCCGAAGTGTGCCCGCATCATTTGCTGCTCAGCGACGAGGACATTCCGGGGCTCGACGCCAACTGGAAAATGAATCCGCCCCTGCGCTCGCGCCGCGACGTGGAGGCGGTGATCGAAGGGCTGGAAGACGGCACCATCGACATGATCGTCACCGACCATGCGCCGCACAGCGAAGAAGAGAAGGCGCGGGGCATGGAGGCCGCTCCGTTCGGCATCGTCGGATTCGAGACGGCTTTCCCGCTGCTCTATACGAAATTCGTGAAGACGGGCCGCTGGACCCTCGAATTCCTCATCGACAAAATGACCCGAAAGCCGGCCGACGTGTTCGGTCTGCCCTGGGGCAGGCTGTCAGCGGGAAGCGATGCGGATCTCGTCATCATCGATCTGGAGAAGGAGCGATCGGTGGATCCGTCCGGTTTTTACGGCAAAAGCCGCAACACCCCGTTCGCGGGCTGGAGGCTGGCCGGATGGCCGGAGATGACCATGGTGGCCGGCGACATTGTTTGGCGAGAAAACTGAGGCACACGGGGGAGTGGAACGAACGTGAAAGCGACTTTGTTGTTGGAAGACGGTACGGTGTTTTACGGCCGCGGATTCGGGGCCAGGGCGGATTCCGTCGGAGAAGTGGTGTTCAACACCGGGATGACCGGATACCAGGAAGTGATCACGGATCCGTCGTACTGCGCGCAGATCGTGGTCATGACGTATCCGCTCATCGGCAACTACGGCATCAACCGCGAAGACTTTGAGGCGCCCCGGCCGTTCATCCGCGGATTTGTCGTCCGCGACCTGGAGGACGTGCCGAGCAACTGGCGGGCGGAATTCACCGTCGCGGAATATTTGGAAGAGCACGGCATTCCCGGCATCAGCGGCATCGACACGCGGCAGCTCACCCGGCGGTTGCGCAGCTTCGGCACGATGAAGGGGATCATCAGCACGACCGGCAAGCCGCTCGCGGAACTGGCCGAATTGCTGGAGAAAACCCCTTTGCCGAGCAATCAGGTGGAACTGGTGTCCGACCATGCCGTCTATCGCAGCCCGGGGCGCAAGGAGCGCATCGTGCTGGTGGATTTCGGCTCGAAACTCGGCATTCTCGGCGACATGACCGCCCGCGGCATGGACGTCGTCGTCGTCCCGTACAACTGCACGGCGGAGCAAATCCGGTTGTTGCGCCCCGACGGCATCGTGCTTTCCAACGGGCCCGGAGATCCGAAGGACGTGCCGCACGCCGTTGACACGATCCGCGAGCTCATCGGCGAATTTCCGATTTTCGGCATTTGTCTCGGCCACCAGCTTCTGGCCCTCGCCTGCGGAGCCGACACCGAAAAGCTGAAATTCGGGCACCGCGGCAGCAACCATCCGGTCAAAGACTTGCGCACCGGCCGTTGCTACATCACGTCGCAAAACCACGGTTACACGGTGCGGGAATCTTCCCTGGCCGGAACGGGCCTCGTCGTGACGCACATCAACAACAACGACGGCACCGTCGAAGGCTTGAAGCACGAAACGTATCCGGCCTTTTCGGTGCAGTATCATCCGGAAGCCGCGCCGGGGCCGTTCGACTCCTCCATTCTGTTCGACGAGTTTACCGACATGATCCGCAAGTGGAAGAACGACCATCCGGTGCCGCCGCGGCAAGCCCAATTTGCGGCGCGGGCGGAACAATCCCGGCAGAAAGGAACGTTGATCCATGCCAAGAAATAACGATTTGCGCAAAATATTGGTCATCGGTTCCGGCCCGATCGTCATCGGTCAGGCTGCCGAGTTCGACTATGCCGGCACCCAGGCTTGCCAGGCGCTGAAGGAAGAAGGCTACGAAGTGGTGCTGATCAACAGCAACCCGGCGACGATCATGACCGACACAAACATGGCGGACCGGGTGTACATCGAGCCGATCACCCTCGAATTCGTCACGCAGATCATCCGTCAGGAACGGCCGGACGGATTGCTGCCGACCCTCGGCGGGCAAACCGGGCTGAACATGGCCGTGGCGCTGGCCAAGGCCGGCATTCTGGAAGAGGACAACATCCGCCTGCTCGGCACCCAGCTGGATGCCATCGAACAGGCGGAAGACCGGGACAAATTCCGCGAGTTGATGCGGGAGTTGGGCCAGCCGGTACCGGAGAGCACGATTGTGTCCTCCGTGGAAGAAGCGATCGATTTTGCGAACGAAATCGGTTATCCGCTCATCGTGCGGCCCGCCTACACGCTCGGCGGCACCGGGGGCGGCATCGCTCCCGACGAAGAAGAGCTGCGGGACATCGTGGCCGCGGGACTCCGTTACAGCCCGATCAACCAGTGCCTGATCGAGCGGAGCATCGCCGGCATGAAGGAAATCGAATACGAAGTGATGCGGGATGCGAACGACAACGCCATTGTCGTCTGCAACATGGAAAACGTGGACCCGGTCGGCGTCCATACCGGGGACAGCATCGTGGTGGCGCCTGCCCAGACGCTGTCGGACCGGGAAAACCAGATGCTGCGCTCGGCGGCGCTTGACATCATCCGCGCCCTCAAGATCGAAGGCGGCTGCAACGTGCAATTCGCCCTCGATCCGTTCAGCTACCAATATTATGTCATCGAAGTGAACCCGCGGGTGAGCCGTTCCTCGGCGCTCGCGTCCAAGGCGACGGGCTATCCGATCGCCAAAATGGCGGCGAAAATCGCCGTCGGCTATACGTTGGATGAAATCGTCAACCCGGTCACCGGCCAAACGTACGCCTGCTTCGAACCGGCCATCGATTATGTGGTGACCAAAATTCCGCGCTGGCCGTTCGACAAGTTCACGTCGGCCAACCGCAAGCTGGGCACCCAGATGAAGGCGACGGGCGAAGTGATGGCCATCGGCCGCACCTTCGAGGAATCGCTGCACAAAGCCGTCCGTTCGCTGGAAATCGGCGCCCACCGGCTCGCGCTCAAGGACGGTGCCGAGCTGGATGACGAAACGTTGAACCTGCGCCTCGCCAAGCCCGATGACGAGCGCCTGTTCCTGCTGGCCGAGGCGTACCGGCGCGGCTATACGCTGGAACAGTTGCAACGGCTCACGGCCATCGACTGGTGGTTTTTGCGCAAAATCGAAAACATCGTCCGTTTTGAGCAAAGGCTGGCACAAGAGGAGCTGGACGCCGATCTTTTGCACGAAGCGAAGCGGATGGGTTTTTCCGACCGCTCCATCGCGGAAATTCGCAGCCAGGCGGGCTTTGCCGCGCATGCGACGGAAGACGACGTGCGCGCCCTCAGGCTGAAATACGGCTTCAGGCCGGTGTATAAAATGGTAGACACGTGCGCCGCCGAATTTGAAGCGTCGACACCCTACTATTACTCCACGTACGAAACGGAAAACGAAGCGACGGAGACGGACAAACCGAAGGTGATCGTGCTCGGCTCCGGGCCGATTCGCATCGGCCAGGGCATCGAGTTCGATTATTCCACCGTGCATGCGGTGTGGGCGATCCGCGATGCGGGCTATGAAGCGGTGATCATCAACAACAACCCGGAGACGGTGTCCACCGACTTCAACACGAGCGACCGGCTGTATTTCGAACCGCTCTTCCTGGAAGACGTGCTCAATGTCATCGAGCAGGAAAAGCCGATCGGCGTCATCGTCCAGTTCGGCGGGCAAACGGCGATCAACCTGGCCGGTCCGCTCCAGAGACACGGCGTCCGCATTCTCGGATCGGATCTGGAAAGCATCGACGCGGCGGAAGACCGCAAAAAATTCGAGGCGCTGCTCCGCAGCCTGAACATTCCCCAACCGCCGGGGACGACGGTGACCAGCGTCGGGGAAGCGACTGCGGCCGCAGAGCGGCTCGGTTATCCGGTGCTCGTTCGCCCGTCCTACGTGCTCGGCGGCCGGGCGATGGAAATCGTGTATTCGGATGAAGAACTGCTCGGCTACATGGAACAGGCGGTGAACATCAATCCGGAACACCCCGTGCTCATTGACCGGTACCTGCAAGGCATTGAGGTGGAGGTGGATGCCGTCAGCGACGGCGAAACGGTGCTCATTCCCGGCATCATGGAACATATCGAGCGGGCGGGCGTCCACTCCGGCGACTCCATTGCCGTCTATCCGCCGCAAACCGTTTCGGAGCCGTTGAAGCGGAAAATCGAGCAGCGGACGATCGACATCGCCCGGGCGCTCCGGGTGGTCGGGCTGGTCAACATCCAGTTCGTCATCCACGACGACGAAGTGTACGTCATCGAAGTGAATCCGCGGGCGTCCCGTACGGTGCCGTTCCTGTCGAAAATCACGAAAATTCCGATGGCGCAGCTGGCCACCCGGGTCATTCTCGGCTCGAAATTGAAGGACCTCGGTTATGAAACCGGCCTGTGGCCGGAAGATTCCTTCATCTCGGTGAAGGTGCCGGTGTTCTCCTTCGCCAAGCTTCGCCGCGTGGAACCGACCCTCGGCCCGGAGATGAAATCGACGGGAGAAGTGATGGGCCGCGACCAGGATTTCGCCAAGGCGCTGTACAAAGGGCTCATCGCTTCCGGCATGAAAATCCCGACGACGGGCACCATCGTCGCCACCATCGCCGACAAGGACAAACGGGAAGCGCTGGATCTGCTCAAAGGGTTTTATCAGCTGGGCTTCAAAATCATGGCCACCGGAGGAACGGCTTCGCTGCTTGAAAGCGAAGGCCTGCACGTGACGCGGGTCAAAAAGCTGAGCGAAGGGTCGCCGAACATTGTGGACGCCATTCGCCGCGGCGAGGCGCACTTCGTCATCAACACGCTGACGAAGGGCAAAACGCCGGAGCGGGACGGCTTTCGCATTCGCCGCGAAGCGGTGGAAAACGGCGCGGTTTGCATGACTTCGCTGGACACGGCGCGGGCGCTGCTCCACATGCTGAAGAGCATCCGTTTCACTTCGGTGCCGATGCCGGAGTTTCGCCAATGATCGGCCCGGCGGAGAAAGTCATGGTGGCGCTCGACATGCCCGATGCAACCGCGGCGGGGCGTCTCGTGGACCGGCTGGCGGGCATTCCCTGCTGGTTCAAGGTGGGCATGGAACTGTTTTTCGCGGCGGGACCGGATCTGGTGCGCCGTCTGAAGGCCGGCGGCCACCGGGTGTTCCTCGACCTGAAGATGCATGACATCCCGAATACGGTGAAAGGCGGGGCGAAGAGCCTCACGATGCTCGGCGCGGACATGTTCAACGTTCACGCGGCGGGGGGGACGGCGATGATGGGCGCCGCCGTCGAAGGCGTGCGGGAAGCCCTTGCTTCGGGCAACGCTCCTTTCGCCGACGGACAAGCACCGATCGTCATCGCCGTGACGCAGCTGACGAGCACGAGCCGGTCCGTCATGAACGAGGAGATCGGCATTCCCGGCCCGGTGGAGCAAACGGTGCTTCGCTATGCGGAACTGGCCGCCAGCGCCGGACTGTCCGGCGTCGTCGCTTCCCCGCTGGAAGCCGGCGCGATCAAGGAAAAGCTGGGCACCCGGTTCGTCGTCGTCACCCCCGGCATCCGGCCGGCGGGGGCGGACAAGGGCGATCAGAGCAGGGTGGCGACCCCGGCGGAAGCCGTCAGGGCGGGGGCGGATTACCTCGTGATCGGCAGGCCGGTCACGGCCAGCCCCGATCCGCGGACGGCGCTCATATCGATCCTGGAGGAGTTGAACGAAGGATGAGTCACCTTGCTTTGGCCGAACGCATTGCCGACGATTTGCTGGCGACGGGTGCGGTGGTGCTTCGTCCGGACGAGCCGTTTACCTGGTCCAGCGGGCTCAAATCGCCGATTTATTGCGACAACCGGATCACCATTTCTTATCCGGAAGTCCGCGAACGGATCGCCGAAGGATTCGCGGCGGCCATCCGCGCCCGGTTTCCGGAAACGGCGCTCATTGCCGGTGCCGCGACGGGCGGCATCCCCCATGCCGCCTGGACGAGCCAAAAGCTGAATTTGCCGATGATCTACGTGCGGGACAAACCGAAAGGCCACGGCAAACAGAACATGATCGAAGGCGTGCTCGTGCCGGGACAAAAAACGGTGGTCATCGAAGATCTCGTCTCCACCGGCGGCAGCTCGCTCAAGGTGGCCGAAGCGGTGCGCGAAGCCGGCGGCGACGTGCTGGCCGTGCTGGCCATCTTCACCTACAAGCTGCCCAAGGCGGAGCAGACGTTCGCGGCGGCGGGCATCCCCCTTCTCACGCTGACGGACTACGACGTGCTGATCGGGCGCGCATTGGCCGGCGGGCGCATCGGAAGCGACCAGCTGGAACTGCTCCGGGCCTGGCGGCAAAATCCCGAATCGTTCGGAAAATGACGAAAGCGGGAGAGCGGGCGTGACGGACGGATCGCCAAAAAGAGAATAAGCCCGGAAGACGGGCATTCCGCCATGCGGACGGTTCCGAAGGCGGAATGCCCGTTTTTTCGGCAAGGAAATCATTAGATGTGGTGCGTGCATGGAGCGTTCGATAAAATAGATACGGCACGGCACGGCAAAGAAAAAATCGAAATTCCGCAACTTCCTCCCGTTCATCAGGAACTTTTTGCAATCATGACACGTCTAATCTTTTAGTTTTGGAAGGATAATGGGGGCGAAACCGGATTGAAGTTGAGAGAGCGATGGAAGTTCGGCGGCCTGCGCCGGGGCAAAGGTCCTTCACCGGAGGCAGCCGCCGCGGCCGGGGAAGCGATGCGATCCGCGGCCGAGACGCAAAGACAACGCATGCAAATCGCAACCGGAGAGCCGATTTTGTCGGTTCGCGGCGTGCACCGCCGGTTTCAGGCCGGAAGCCAAAAGTTGCACGTGTTGAAGGGCATCGACATGGACATCCCGGCCAACCGGCTCGTCATGTTGCGCGGGCGTTCCGGCTCGGGAAAGACGACGCTGCTCAATCTGCTCGGCGGCCTCGATGTGCCGGACGAAGGAACGGTCCAGTTTTTGCAGCACCCGTTCCATGCCCTCGATGACAATGAACGAACGGCCATCCGGCGAAGGGACATCGGGTTCATTTTCCAGGCCTATGCCCTCATGCCGCTGCTTTCCGCGCTCGAAAACGTGGAGCTTTCGCTTCGCATGGCGAATTATCCGCGTTCGGAGTGGAGACGGCGGGCGGAAGAATGCCTGGAGATGGTCGGACTCGCCAAGCGGATGCACCACCGGCCCTACGAACTGTCCGGCGGAGAACAGCAGCGCGTCGCCATCGCCAAAGCCATCGCCCATCGGCCGATATTGCTGCTGGCGGACGAACCGACGGCGGAGCTCGATTCCCAGATGGGTGCCCAGGTCATGGCGGTTTTCCGGAACATTGTCGAATCCGAACGCGTAACCATTTGCATGACCACGCATGATCCCACGATTCTGGAGGTAGCTGACCATGTTTATCAAATGGTTGACGGCAAAATTGTCAACGCGTAACCGGTCCGGCCGGTTTTCGCGAAGCATCCTGCTTGCGGCGGCATTTGCCGTTCTGCTGGCCATGCCGCTGGCGGGCTGCGGCCTGTTGCCGGACGAACCCGAGGAAGAGACGCTTCCGGCCATCACGCCGCCGAAGCTGTCGGAAAAACCGGTGTATACGGTGGGCACCCAGACGTTGGAGACGCGCATCCGCGGCACCGGGCAGGTGCGTTCGCTGGTGACGGAAGAGTATTTCTTTTTGGACAGCGGCAAACGGGTGAAAGGGGTTTACGTCCAGCCGGGCGATTTCGTGGAAGAAGGCGAATTGCTGGCGGAACTGGACGTTTCCGACCTGGAACGCGATTTGCGCACACGGAAACTCAATTTCCGCAAAGACGAATTGCAAATGATCGACGTGTTGCGCCGCGCCGACGAAATGAGCCCGGAAGAGTTGGAGCAGGCGAAAATCGACTTTGAGCTCAAGCGCGAGGATCTTGTAAATCTGGAAGAGCAGATCGAGCGGGCGAAAATCCGTGCGAAGTTTTCCGGCCACATCGTCAAGGTGAACATCAAAGAGGGAGACACCGTGCAGGAGTACGACACGGTGATCACCCAGGCGGATTTGACGAAGCTGGTCGCCTCCGCCGAAATCAAAAAGGATGACGCCCAGAAGATCGCCGTCGGCATGGACGCGGACGTGTCCATCAACGCGGCCGGCGATTTCAAGGGAACCGTTCTCCGGCTGCCCAATTTCGACACGAACCAGAACAACAACAACTGGGATTACTGGGGCAATCCGAATCCAAACAACCAGGATTCCATCGACAAATATTTGCTGGTGGAGCTGTCGCCGTTCCCGGAGGGCGTCACCCTCGGAACGCCGCTTTCCATCGCCATCGTCACCAACCGCAAGGAAAACGCGACGGTCATTCCGGCCGCTGCCCTGCGCAACTATTCCGGGCGCAACTATGTCGTGGTGGAAGACGAAAACGGCACGAGACGGGAAGTCGACGTGGAAATCGGCCAACAGACGGCGACCGTGGTGGAAATTATCAACGGGCTTGAACCCGGTCAGAAAGTAGTGGGTCGCTGATGGGCTTTCCGCTTCTCCGCTTTCTGTTCCGCAAAATGTGGAACACCCGCTGGCTGACGATCAGCACGTTGGCCGGGCTGATCATCGCCGTGGCGTTCACGACCAGCATACCGATGTACGCGGACGGCGCGCTGAAGCGGGTCGTCGCCAATTCCCTGGCCGAGGAAAGCGACGGTCTTCCCGCCGGGAGCCTGTTGATGCGCTATCAGGCGGTCGGCCGGGAGAAGGCCGATCTGGATCAACTGGACGCCGTGAATCGCTACATCGCCGAAGACGTTCCGGAGCAAATCGGCTTTCCGTATTCCTTCGTCAAAACGTATACGATCCGGAGCGAATCGGTCACGCCGACGGATTCGGGACAAACGAGCGGCAAGCGCCGACAGATGAGCATTTATGCGATGAGCGATCTTGCCGGCCACGTGGAGATCGTAAACGGCAGTTTGTATCATGCCGAGCCGCAGGACGGGGTCATCGAAGCCCTCGTGTTCGAAGAAGCGCTGTATGAACACGATTTCCGTGTCGGAGACGAATTTTATTATCCGATCAGCACCGTTTCGGGCATCGCACCGCTAAGAATCAAAATTACCGGCGCCTTCACGCCGCTCGATTTGACGGAACCGTACTGGCACCAGGGGTTCGGCGGGCTCACCAACGCCTTCGTCGTCGACGAGGCGCTGTTCAGTGACTATTTGCTCGAGGATCTGGGCATTCCGCTCAACACCGCCGTCTGGTTTTACGCCTTCGATTTGCGGGACATCCAGACCAGCCAGCTTGCACCGCTTTCCCGCTCGCTGGAGCGGCTCGAAATCGAGCTGTACCAATTGCTCAAGGGAACGCGGGTGGACATCACCTTCGCCGGCATGCTGGATGAATTCCGCGCGCAAAGCCTGCGTTTGCAGACGCTCCTGTTCACGTTGGCGGCGCCGATGATTGCCATGGTGTTTTACTACATCGCCATGAATTCGCGGCAGGCGCTGGAACGTCAGCGCAGCGACATCGCGGTGCTGAGGAGCCGCGGCGCCAGCAACGGCCAGATCGTCATGATCTTCGCGCTGGAGGGGCTGATTCTCGGCGGCATCGCTTTGATGGCCGGTCCGTTCCTCGGCTGGTTCATGGCAAAGAGCATCGGATCGGCCAGCGGATTTCTCACCTTCGTCGACCGGAAGGCGATTCCCGTCGGCGTGACGCCGATGACGATCACCTACGGCGCGATCGCGGTGCTGATCGCCCTGGTTACGACGCTCGTTCAGGCGATTGCGTTCGCCCGCTCCACCATCGTGGGGCTCAAACAGCAACTGGCACGGGCGGACCGGAAGCCGGCCTGGCAGCGGTTTTTCCTTGACATCGCGCTGCTCGGGCTTGTCGGCTACGGCTGGTACGCCTTCGACCGTCAGCAATTGTTGACGTTGCAAACGGGCATGGGCAGCGACCAGCTGCAAGTGCAGCCCTTGTTGTTTTTCGTGCCGGCGCTGGCCATTCTCGCCATGGGGATGTTTTTCCTCCGCATCTTCCCGTGGCTGCTCCGGCTTTTCAACCGGCTGGGCCGCAAATTTTTGCCGGTTCCGCTCTATTTGACCTTGACGCAACTGTCCCGTTCGGGCAAGTCCTATTATCCGCTCATGCTGCTGCTCATTCTGACGATCGGGCTGGGCGTGTACAATTCATCGGCGGCCAGAACGATCGACACCAACTCCACGGAACGGACGCTTTATGCCTTCGGAACCGACGTGTCGCTGCAAACGGTGTGGGAAGCGTACGCCGACGTGTTGCCGACGAATCCGAATCCGAATCCGGGCGGAGGCTCGGGAGGAGGATCGGACGGTGAACCGGGAGGCGGATCCGGCGGGGGATCGGGAGGCGGATCCGGCGGCGGTTCCGGCGGGGGATCGGGAGGCGGACCCGGCGGGCCCGGCAGCGGAACGCCGACCAACGTGCGCATGGTGTATGTGGAACCGCCTTTCGAAATCTTCAGGGAACTTCCGGGTGTTGAAGCCGCGTCCCGGGTGTTGAACACGACCGGCAACGTGGTCGTGTCGGGCAAATCCGCCGGCAAAGCCAACGTCATGGGCATCGAGAACGTCAGTTTCGCCGAAGTGGCCTGGTTCCGCAACGACTTGTACGGCGGCTACCACCCTTTCGCCTACCTGAATGCGCTCGGATACTATGAACAGGCGGTTCTCGTGCCGACGAAATTTGCCGACCGGTACAATCTGAAGCCGGGTGACATCATCACCATCGCCATCGACCAGCAGGCGATTGAATTCGTCATTGTCGGCATCGTGCCCTACTGGCCGACCCAATACCCGGACGACACGCCGTTCTTCATTGCCAACATCGATTACATTTATCACCAGGTTCCGATGAAACCGTATGACGTCTGGTTGAAGATGGAAGACGGCGCGCCGCTCACCCCGGCGGTGGAACAGCTGCTCGAGCGCGGCATCGGCATCAGCTGGATCAAGGATGTGCGCAATCAACTGATCGTGGACGGCAAGCATCCGTCCCGCGGCGGCGTGTTCGGCATTTTGAGTCTCGGCTTCCTCATCTCCGTCATCATCACGCTGGTGGGTTACATGCTGTACTGGTTTTTCAACCTGTCCAGCCGCGTCGTCCAGTTCGGCGTGCTGCGCGCCATGGGGTTGTCACGAAAACAGCTGTCCGGCATGCTGCTTCTGGAGCAAGGCTTTACGGCCGGCCTTTCCATCGTGCTCGGCGTCGTGATCGGAAAGCTGGCCAGCTACCTGTTCCTGCCGTTCCTGCAAACCGCGGACAACGTCACGAAACAGGTGCCGCCTTTCCGGATCGTGTTTGAATCGGTCGACACGAACCGCATCTATGCGGTGGTGGCGGTCATGATGGCGGCCGGCGCGACCATGCTGTTCATGCACATCCGCCGACTCCGGGTGCATCAGGCCGTCAAGCTGGGAGAGGAGCGATAATCGCCGTGATCCGCTGCGAAGGATTGGTCAAAATCTACAAAACGGACGAAGTGGAAGTCGTCGCGCTGCAGGGGCTCAACCTGACCGTGGAAAAAGGCGAGCTGATGGCGATCATCGGCAACAGCGGCAGCGGCAAATCGACGCTGCTCAACATCCTCGGCGGACTGGACCGGCCGAGCGCCGGCATCGTGCGGGTCGGGGATTGGGACCTGCTCAAAATCACCGATGACCAGCTGGTGGAGTACAAGCGCAACACCGTCGGGTTCATCTGGCAAAACAACGCCCGCAACCTGCTGCCGTATTTGACGGCATTGGAAAACGTGGAAGTGCCGATGATGCTGAACGGCAAGTACGACAGAGCTTACGCCAAGCAACTGTTGGAGTGGGTCGGACTGAAGGAACGGATGCACAACAAGCTGCATCAACTGTCGGGCGGCGAGCAGCAACGGGTGGCGATCGCCATCTCGTTGGCGAACAAACCGGGACTGCTCCTGGCCGACGAGCCGACCGGTTCCGTCGATTCGCAAACATCCGATTTGATCATGGGCATCTTCCGACAATTGAACAAGGAGCTCGGGGTCACCATCGTGATCGTCACCCACGATTTGTCGCTGGCCGGCAAGGTGGACCGGGTGGTGGCCATTCGCGACGGGCTCACCAGCTCCGAGTTCCTCAAACGGAATCCGAACCTGGATTTGGCTTCCGCCGACTTCAGGCCGCGAACGGTGCACGACGCCCACGAGGAGTACGTCATCGTGGACCGCGCGGGCCGGTTGCAGGTGCCAAAGACGTTGCTCGAGGCGCTCAAGATCGGCGACAAGGCGTCAATCGAATTTGACGGAGAGAAAATTTTGATCAAACCACCTAAACAATTGGAGGGGAACTGAATGTCAACGAAGGGGAAATGGAGAAAAGCGTCGGCTTTGCTGCTGGCCATCATTATGACGGTCGGTTTGCTGGCGGCCTGCGGCGGAGGAAACAATGCGGGTTCCCAGGGGGATGAACAGCGGGTGCTGCGCATCGCCGTCAGTTCCGGCTACAACGCCGACTGGGGTTCCTATATTCGGACCGAGTACACGGAACTGTTCGAATTCATGAACCCGAACATCACCGTGGAGTTTCTCGAAAACCAGCCGCAGACCTATTATTACGGCACGCCGAGAGACGGCGGGGAGCAGAAGACGCCGATGGAGATCCTCAAGGAAGAACTGGAAGGGGCGAACCCGCCCGATCTCATCATCATGGATTACGACCATCTGGCGGAACTGATCCGGGAAAACCATCTCGCGCCGCTTGATTCCCTCATGCAGGACAGCGGGATGAACACCGACGAATTCGTCCCGGCGGTGGTCAACGCCCTGAAGTCGGTCAGCGACGACGGCCAGTTTTACGCCCTGGCGCCGATGTTCTCGGCCAGCGTCATGGCTTACAACAAGGCGCTGTTCACCGCGAAGGGACTTCCTTACCCGACGGACGGCATGACCTGGGAGGAAGTGTTCCACCTGGCCCGTCAGGTGGCCGGCGGGGAAGGCGAAAACAAGGTGGCCGGTTTTGCCTTCTCGAACTACCGGTACAACGACATTTTCTATGACACCCAGGTGTATACGGCTCCCCTCGAACTGCGCTACTGGGACGAAAACGGCGAGCGGATGACGGTCAATACGCCGGAATGGAAACAGGCATGGAACACGATTATCGAGCTGAAGAAGGACGGCATCCTGCCGGAACAGCCCGACTGGAGCCGGCCGATGAATGATTCGGGACCGTTCGATTACAACTCGCTCCTGTCAGGCAAGGTGGCCATGGCCATCGTCAGCTATTGGGACATCACCGAGATCATCAACGCGAACAAAAACGCGGCCAACATCGAAAACTTCGAACCGATCGACTGGGATATCGTCAGCGTGCCCTACCATCCGGAAAAACCGTACGTCGGCGGATCGATGTACCTCAGCGGCATCGTCGGCATCGCCGCCAATGCGCAAAACGCGGAAGACGCCTGGAAGTTCATCGAATTCATCATGAGCGAACGCTGGGCCCAGCAGAAAGCGAAAAGCACGACCAACCTGCTGACCTGGCAGAAGTTCAACGCGCCGCGCGGCGGCCTCGATTACAACCTCGAGGCGTTCTATCAAAACATGCCGGCACCCAATACGAACGATTACGAGCTTTACAACAAGTATCCGGACATTTGGCAGGCGCAAAACATCGGTTACATGAAGTTCCAGGACGTGCTGAACAACAACAAGACGGTGGAGGAAGCGTTGGCCGAATGGGAGACGGAAGGCAACAGCATCCTTCAGCAAATCCGCGAAAACGGCGGATGGATGGACTATGGCAACGGCGGCGGCGAAATTGTCGTTCCGTTTGAAGAAGAAGTGATCTTTGAGGAGACAGCCGAATCGTCGGATGTTATAATCGAAGAGTAATCAACATGAATGGACAGAAGGAAGTGGTCGGATGAGACGGCAAGTGTCCAGCCAGGAAATTTCCGACGCCGTTCGCCGCAAGCTTCACGAGCGGGGCGTCTCCATGCACGACATCGCGGAAATCGTCTACGAGATGCAATCGCCCTACAATCCCGATTTGCGGATGGAGGATTGCCTTGACAGCGTCCTGATGGTGCTTCGCAAGCGGGAAATGCAACATGCGCTGCTCGTCGGCATGGAGCTGGATACGCTCGCCGAGAAAGGCCTGTTGTCCGAACCGCTCCAATCGCTGGTCCAGGCCGATGAGCCGCTGTTCGGCTGCGACGAGACGCTGGCCCTCGGTTCCGTGCTCGGGTACGGCAGCATCGCGGTGACGACGTTCGGCCATCTGGACAAGGAAAAGACCGGCATCATCCGCCGGCTCGACACGAAGGCGGGCAGCCATGTCCACACGTTCCTGGATGACCTGATCGCCAGCGTGGCGGCTTCGGCTTCCAGCCGGATTGCCCATCGCTTCCGCGACAAGGAAGAAGAAGATAACGGCAACGGGCCGAACCATGCAGCGAGCGCCGGTTGACGCACGCCGGACGCCATCCGGTACCGCATTTCAGATGCGGTTCCGGATGGCTTTTTTGTCGGTTTCGGCAGCGTCCGCGGCGGCGGGTCCGGATCGTGCCAGGTATGGAAGGCGACGGTTCGGGTTAAGCTAAAGGCTGTCGCGATTCTCGTACGGGAGGCTGGTGGCATGGCCCGCTGGGTGTACTGGGGCCGTCTTTACGACAACAAGTTCCAGGCCGGTTGCCTGGCCAAACGGATGACGGAGGACTGGTGGGTGTACGGATACGAGTGCCCCCGCGAAGTCGAAATTTTCCAATCGAGAAAAGGCCGTTACGGCGTCAAATTCATCGTATGATCGTTTTTGCCCGTCCGGCCTTTTCTTTCCTTGACAGGTGCCCCTCAAGGGTGTATAGTTTATTTTGTTGCCGCGGGGTGGAGCAGTCCGGTAGCTCGTCGGGCTCATAACCCGAAGGCCGCAGGTTCAAATCCTGCCCCCGCAACCAACAAAATAAACGGAAGTCCCGGGGGCCCTTAGCTCAGTTGGTTAGAGCGGTCGGCTCATAACCGATTGGTCGGGGGTTCGAGTCCCTCAGGGCCCACCAGCAAATCGATGCGGAACACACGAAAACCTTGCCTGAAAGCGAAGGTTTTTTTATTTGTCCGGGAAAAAAGGGAAGCCGGCCCCCGGCAGGCGGTTTCCGCGAGGATTGCGGCGGTCCGGCGGCACCTTGCAAAGCGGCCGACAATAGGCGGCGATCAAGCCGGGCAGTCTCGCGCGGGAAAGCGCGTGAAAAGGCTCGGTCGTGCCGGAGGGGCAAGACGGCGGCAGGAGGAATTCGGCAGCGCGCGTAGAAATAAACAGGAAAAATTCGTCAGAACGAGGAGTCGATCGCATTGCGGGAGAAAAAAATTTTGCTCACGGAGCGCGAAATTCCGACACATTGGTACAACGTGATGGCGGATATGCCGAACTTGCCGAAGCCGCCGCTCAACCCGGCCACGGGACAACCCGCGGGGCCGGAGGATCTGACCGCCATTTTCCCGATGGAACTCATCAAACAGGAAGCGGCGACCGAACGATGGATCGAAATCCCCGAACCGGTGCGGGAACTTTACAAAATTTGGCGACCGACTCCGATGTTCCGCGCTTACCAGCTGGAGAAGGAACTGGACACTCCGGCTCACATCTACTACAAATATGAGGGCGTCAGCCCGGCGGGCAGCCACAAGCTGAACACCGCCATTCCCCAGGCGTATTACAACAAGGAAGCCGGCATCAAGCGGCTGACCACGGAAACCGGCGCCGGCCAATGGGGCACGTCGATCAGCATGGCCTGCCAATTTTTCGGGCTGGAATGCCAGGTCTACATGGTGAAGATCAGCTACAACCAGAAACCGTACCGCCGCATTCTGATGAACACGTTCGGCGCCAACGTCGCGGCCAGCCCGTCGGAACTGACCGAAGCGGGCCGGGCGGTGCTGGCGGAAAACCCGGACTCGAACGGATCCCTCGGGATCGCCATCAGCGAGGCGGTGGAAGACGCGGCGAAGCGCGGCGACACGAACTATTCCCTGGGCAGCGTCCTGAACCACGTCTGTCTGCACCAGACGATCATCGGCCAGGAGGCGAAGCTGCAACTGGAGAAGGCGGGCGAATACCCCGACGTCGTGTTTGCCAGCTGCGGCGGCGGATCCAACTTTGCCGGCATCGCCTTCCCGTTCCTGATGGACAAACTGCAACAGGGCAAGAACGTGCGCCTCGTGGCGGTGGAACCGTCCGCCTGCCCGACGCTGACCCGCGGCACGTTCTCCTATGATTTCGGCGACGTGGCCAAAATGACGCCGCTTCTCATGATGTACACCCTCGGTCACGCCTTCATGCCGCCGGGCATCCATGCGGGCGGCTTGCGCTACCACGGCGACTCGCCGCTCGTCAGCCAGCTGTATCACGACGGATTGGTGGAAGCGGTGGCCTACGATCAGACGGCCGTGTTCGAAGCGGCTGTCCAGTTCAGCCGGACCGAAGGCATCGTGCCGGCGCCGGAGTCCGCCCATGCCGTCCGCGCAGCCATCGACGAAGCGGTGCGGGCGAGGGAAGCCGGCGAGAAGAAGGTCATCCTGATCGGCCTTTCCGGCCACGGCCATTTCGACATGTCGGCTTACGAATCGTATTTGTCCGGCGAACTGCCGGATGCTCCCCATTCGGACGAAGCCCTTGCCGAAAGTTTGCAACGGCTGCCGAAGGTTTGACAAGGCAAGCGCCACAGTTTGCCAAGGCCGTTTCCGGCCGCGGGCGAATGCCCGCCGGGAACGGCCTTTTTGTCATCCGTGCCGGGATGGGGTTCTTTTTCTTCCCTGTCCACATACAAGTGATAGCAGGACCAACCATCCGCAAGGGGGCGTACCGGTTGAAGACCGCCATCTGGCTGTATTTGTTTCTGTTTGTCGCTTTTTTCGATTTGCATGCCCAATACCCGGTGCTGACGCCTTTCGCCGTGTCGTTGGGCGCCGCGCCGAGTTTCATCGGACTGATGATGGGCATGTACGCCCTCACCCATCTGCCCGGCAACCTGCTCGCCGGATACGGCGTCGACCGTTACGGCAGCCGGATTTTTATCGTGACGAGTCTCGTCGCCGCCGGCGTCATTCTGCTGTTCCAGTCCCGCGTCACCGATCCGTGGCAACTGCTCGTGCTGCGATCGATCAGCGGCTTCGTGCTGGCGTTCCTGTCGCCCGCCTGCATGGCGCTCCTCGCCGGCATTACCCGCGACCGCATCCTGCAGGGGAAACTGATGGCCGGCAACGGCCTCGTGCATACGTTGGCGTCGGTCGTTTCTCCGGCGGCGGGAGCGGTGCTAGTGGCCCGCATCGGGTTCGCCGATGCTTTCGTGCTGCTTGGATGGGTGCTGATCATAACCGGGTTTTGCGCTTTTCTGTTCGTGCGAAATCCCCGCATTCCCGCGGGTGAAACGGAAGCAGGACCGTGGACCGAAACGGCGGAGGTTAAACCGGACGTTTCCGGCCGCGGGCCTCTCCATCGTCCCTCGGCCGGGGAGGGGGAGGCAGTCCCGTTCCGCAGGAGAATGCCGGAAGGCGTGGGCGCCCGCGGGGCAGGCGGAGCAACGCCAACCTCCGGCCTTGCCGATGAAGGGATGCACGGACCGTTCATTTGGCTGTTTTTTCTGCTCCCGATGGCCATTTCCTGCTCCCAGGGCATTCTGTTTTTCGAGTTGCCGCTGAGGGATACGTCAACGGATGGCATCATGGCGACCGGCCTCCTGTTTTCCCTCGTCAGCATCGGTTCGCTGGTGACGCTCAGCCTCCTTTTTTTGAACCGCTGGTCCCCCCTCGGCCGAACGATGGCCGGATCCCTGCTGTTGGCGCTGGCGTTTTACTGCATGGCAGCGAACGTTCCGGTGCCATTCGCCGGTTTGCTTCTTGCGATCGGGATGGCCAAAGGGGTTGTTTTCCCCGCCATGAGTTCGCTGCTCATCGGTATCAGCGGGCGCGGGCGGTACGGGAGGATGTTTTCCTTCTTTTCCGTCGCCTCGTCCATCGGCGCCTTCCTGGGGCCGCTGTCGGCCGGTTATGTTCGCGAACACGTTTCATCCTATTTTTTGGCTTTCGTCGGCCTGATGCTGGTGGCGGCGGTGCTGCCTTTTCATGCTGCGGGTTCGCATCGGATCGGCCTGGAGCGGCAACAATAGGAGCGATGGATCAAAGGGAAGGAGCGGACAGACGATGGCGGGAGAAAAATCGACCTATTACGTTTCCGTGCAGGCCGGCTCGGTGGCGGCGAACGAAGGAGACGCCGCCTTCGAGTTCGAAATCGAAGCGACGGAGGAAGAAATCGGTGAGCTTCAGCGGCTGTTCGGCGATCTCGACAAGGCGGACAACCGGGCGTTTTTCCGGGCCCATGTGCCGTTCCTGGAATATTGGCACGACGAACCGAACGATGCGACGGGCCGTCACTTGACGGAGGTGTATCGGCTGCTCCACCGGCTCGGAACGCCCGAGACGAAACGGCATATCGACTCGATGGGGGTGCTGGACGGGAATTTGGAACGCGAGCCGCAGGACAAACCTGCGGATCCCGCGCGCTGACGTTCCCCGAGGCACTCCGTCCGCAATTGACGGTCATCGGATGCGGGGCACCGGCCTGAGGTTGGTGCTTTTTTGCATGCATGCGGACATTCGTGCCGCTTTTATGGTATCATTTTGACAAAGTGTGCAATTGGATTGCACATGTTGCGTTCGGCTGGAGGGGAGTTCGTTGAGCAGGAATGAACGGCAATACCTGGATTTGCTCCGTCTCGTGCTGGAAACCGGGACGAAGAAACATGACCGCACGGGGACGGGCACGCTGAGTGTGTTCGGCCATCAGATGCGGTTTGACTTGAGTGAAGGATTTCCGCTTCTGACGACGAAACGGGTGGCGTTTCGCCTCGTCGTGAGCGAACTGCTCTGGTTCATCAAAGGGGACACCAATATCCGCTATCTGTTGCAGCACAACAACCACATTTGGGACGAATGGGCGTTCAAACGGTGGGTGGAAAGCCCGGATTATACGGGGCCCGACATGACCGATTTCGGACTTCGCAGCCAGCGGGACGAGGCGTTCCGTGCGGTTTATGAAGAGCAGATGGCGATTTTCGTGAAACGCGTGCTGGAGGACGATGCATTCGCCGCCAAATACGGCACGTTGGGGGATGTGTACGGCAAGCAGTGGCGGCAATGGAAGACGAGCCGGGGAGACACCATCGACCAGTTGAAGGACGTCGTCGAGAGCATCAAGCGCAATCCGGACTCGCGGCGGCTCATCGTCACCGCCTGGAATCCGGAGGACGTGCCCGGCATGGCGTTGCCGCCTTGCCATACGCTGTTCCAGTTTTACGTGGCGGACGGCAAGCTGAGCTGCCAGCTGTACCAGCGCAGCGCGGACATTTTTCTCGGCGTGCCGTTCAACATCGCCAGCTATGCGTTGCTCACCCACATGATCGCCCGCGAATGCGGCCTTCAACCCGGCGAATTCATCCATACGCTGGGCGACGCGCATCTGTACGTGAACCATGTGGAGCAGGCCAGGCTGCAGCTGACGCGGGACATGCGCCCGTTGCCGGAACTGCGCCTGGCGGACGGCGTGGCCAGCATTTTTGATTATGAGCCGGACGATATTCAACTTGCGGGATACGCGCCGCACGGCGCGATCAAGGCGCCGGTTGCGGTCTGACGATGCCGGCGGAGCGGGTTTGGGCCGGAGCGCGGGAACTTCCGGGGCATGAGACGCGTTGCCGTCAGCGGCAACGCTCAGACAATCATTCGGACGGGGAGCGAGTGGCATGGCGGGGAGCGTAAAGCTGATTTGGGCGATGGACCGGAACGGACTGATCGGCCGGGAGGGGCGGTTGCCGTGGCGTCTGCCGGCGGAGCTTGCGTACTTTCGCCGTACGACGATAGGGCATCCCGTGATCATGGGGCGCAAAACGTTCGAATCCCTCGGCAAACCGTTGCCGGGGAGAAGGAACGTGGTGCTCTCGCGCAATCCGGATTTCCGGCCGGAGGGCGCGGAGGCGGCGCATGATGTGTCGGATGTGCTGGACCGGTTACGCGGCGAGCCGATTTTCGTCATCGGGGGCGCGCAAATTTACCGCGCGTTTCTGCCCCATGCCGATCAACTGTACGTGACGCGGATCGACCATGCCTTCGAGGGGGACGAACATTTCCCGGATATCGATTGGCACGCCTGGCGCCTCGTCTCGGAAGAGCAGGGACCGAACGACGAGCGGAATCCGTATCCGTTCCGGTTCCAGGTTTACGAGCGAAGGGCCTGATCCGGCCCGGCATGCTTGGCGCAGGAAGAGGGGAAGCGGATGTGGGGAACGGCAAACGGGACGACCGGAGGAACGGGCCGGTGCTCATCGGCATCATCCTTCTGTTGATGGCGGGGGCGTTTGTATCGGTCATCGGGTTTTCGGACGGATACGAAGAGGACGGGCATGACGCGGCGGACAACACCGCCGCGCCGGGTTTCCGGAAAGTCCGCATCGTGCTGGACGGTTATCCGAACGCCAGCCATGCGTTTCTGTTCGCGGCGGAGGCGAAAGGGTATCTGCGTGAGGCGGGATTCCTGCTGGAACCGGTCGTCGCGGGGCCGAACGACGATCCGCTCGCCATGGTGGACGCAGGCAAGGCCGATTTGGCCCTGGCCAGCCAGCCGGAAGTGCTGCTGGCGAGAGGAGACGGCCGGATGGTCGTTTCCGTCGCGGCCATCGTGCAACGGCCGCTCGTCTACCTGATGGTGCCGAAGGACAGCCCGATTCACCGCCCCGACCATCTGGACGGGAAGACGGTGGCCTGGTCCGGTTCGCCGGTGCATGAGGCGATGCTGGAAACGATGCTGGAAGGCGCGTCGGACGGCAAGCCGCAAGTCACGCTGGTCAAAGCCGAAGGCCGCTATGCGGACATGGTTTTCGGCGGCCGGGCGGATGCCCTGATCGGACCGACCATTCTGGACGGCATGCAGCGGCTGGAACGGGGTGGTCGCCAATTCCGGACGATTGAACCGATGCTGTACGGCGTTCCCCGTTATTACGAGACGGTGCTTGCGGCCGGTGAACGGGCGCTGGCGGAAAATCCGGACCTGTATGCGCGCATCTGGTCCGCGCTCGCCAGGGGATTCGAATACGCAAGCGGCGATCCGGAAGGCGCGGCCAAACTGTTGTCCGATGCGGGTGTGTTCGACGGAAATCCGCCCTGGACCGTTTCATTGGAAAGCCTGACCCGGCAACTGCCGTTCATGCAACCCGCGGACGCGCCCTTCGGCAGCCAGGATAAAGAAGTTTGGAAAGAGACGGAGAAATGGCTGGTGAATCGCGGATTGATCGGTCATGCCCCGTTCACGGGTGACGCCTATGTCAACCTGGCGGGAAAGGCATCCGAATGAACGTGATCCGGCCAAGCATCCGAAGCGCAGAAAAATAACGGACGAAACGCCCGGGACCTTCTAGGTCATTCCGGGCGTTTTTTGCACATGGAAATGTGAGGGATGCCCGCCTCTTCGTAAATGTCCCCGTAGGCGGTAAATCCGAGCTTTTCGTAAAATCCCCGGGCGTGCACTTGGGCGTGAAGATGGACTTCGTTCGCTCCCTTGGCAAACGCTTTGTCCGCCAGCCGGTTGACTACTTCAGCGCCGAGGCCGGTTCCCCGGTATTCGCGCAGCACGGCGATCCGGCCGAGCAGGACGGGCTCGGCCCAGACGATGCGTCCGGTGGCGGCCGGTTTTCCGTCCGCGTAAAGCACGATGTGATCGCAGTGCGGATCGAGGCCGTCCCATTCCTCTGCTTCGGATACGTGCTGTTCTTCGATGAAGACGATGCGGCGAATCGTCGACGCATCCGTCAGATCGCCGCCGGGTGCGATCCATTGATGGACGATTTCGGGTTGGCGTTGCATGACGGCACTCCTTCGTGTCGGATGATGGTTGTGAAAACTAGCATAAGGGATCGGCCGGCCCGGCGCAAGGCCAAACCGGCCGGCTGCCGGCTTGTCCGGCAATCAGCCGGATCATCGTCCGTCGGAAAATGCGACGATCACGATGATGACCATGTGTGCATCCCCGCCTGCGCATCATGTTGATCACAGACTGTCAAAATCAAAAGGAAACATCAATAACGGGTATTTATTCTATGGCCGCAATGACAAAGCAAAGAGCCCTTGCGTTAGCAAGGGCTCTTCATGATGATCTCAGCAGGGTTCGAACCTGCGACCCCCACCCTGTCAAGATGGTGCTCTCCCAGCTGAGCTATGAGATCACGGGGTTCGTCGTTTCGTGCCGACATGAGATATAATAGCAGGGTCGATGGCCGTTGTCAAACGGTAATTATTTGGTTGTTTTTGATCCGATTTCCTTGTGGGATCCCGCCGCCGGATTGATATAATAAAACCTGACATATTGCGCTTGCCGCGCCGCTCGCCGTTGTGCATCGCCGACGGACGGTCTGCGGAACGGATCGATGGCTTCCGGGCATGCATTCCCGCCGTTTGGCCGGTGATCCGCGTGAACGTTGTCAGGAGGCAAGCACAAGCATCGGAGGGCATCCATGGTCGGAATCGTGTTGATGTTGTTGGCGGTAGGTTTGGCGGCAGGAACGATCGGCAGCCTGGTCGGATTGGGCGGCGGCGTCATCATCGTGCCGGCTCTCATTTTTCTGTCCCGCTGGTTCGGCGAATTGGACGTTTCCCCGCACGTGGCCACCGGCACTTCGCTGGCGGTGATCGCGGTCAGTTCGTTGTCGTCGAGCATTTCGTATTTCAAACAGCGCAAAGTGGACACCGGCAGCGCGCTATTGTTTTTTGCCGGCAGCGGGCCGGGGGCGATCGCCGGCGCTTTCCTGAACGACCGGCTGGAGGGGGGCGGCCTTCTCGTCGGGTTTGGCTGCTTCATGCTTGCGGTGTCGTTTCTGATCATGGTCCGGGACAAACTGGGGAAACGGCAAATGCGCTGGACGGTGCATCGCAGTTATCGGGATCCGGCCAGCGGCGAAACCTATGCGTACGGGTATACGAAACCGTCGGCATTTCTCGTCTCCTTCGCCACCGGCTTGCTGGCCGGCCTGTTCGGCGTCGGCGGCGGAGCGCTGATGGTGCCCGTCATGCTCATTTTGTTCCACTTTCCCGTCCAGGTGGCGGCGGCCACGTCGATGTTCCTCATTTTTCTGTCCAGCATTCCGGGCGGCATGATGCATGCCTGGTACGGCCACATCGATTGGCTGTATGCCGCCCTGCTGGCGCCGGGCGCGTGGGCCGGCGGCAAAATCGGCGCCTGGCTGTCCCTCCGGTTGAGGACGAAGACGCTCGTGCTGGTGCTCCGGCTGATGTTGATTGCCACCGGCCTGCGCCTCATCTGGGCCGGCGTTCAGGCGATGTGATCAACGAGCCATTTGTACAGCGCCTGCGTTCCGCTGTCCGATTCGCCGCGTTCGGCCAGTTCCTCGAACATGCGGAGCACCAGTTCCAGGCCGGGCGTGGTGAGGCCGAGCGCTTTGGCGGAGCGGAGGGCGATGCGCATGTCTTTGATGAAGTGTTTGACATAGAAACCGGGTGCGAAATTGCGGTCGATGATGCGCCTCCCCAGGTTGCTGAGGGTCCAGCTGGCGGCGGCGCCGTGTTCGATGGTGGCGATGACATGGGCCGGATCGAGGCCCGCTTTCTCCGCGTAGGCGATCGCCTCGCACACGCCGAGCAGGCAGGAGGCGATGGCGATCTGGTTGCTCATTTTCGTATGCTGTCCGGCGCCGGGGCCGCCCATCCGGGCGATCGTTTTGCCCATCGTCCGCAGCAAAGGAAGCGCTTCCTCGAAGGCGTCCGGATCGCCGCCAACCATGATGGACAGAGCGGCGTTCCGGGCGCCGATGTCACCGCCCGACACGGGGGCGTCCAGCGCCTTGATGCCGCGCCGGCCGGCCGCTTCGTGAATGCGGACGGCAAGTTCCGGCGAACTCGTCGTCATGTCGATGAGCAGGGCGCCGGGTTTTGCCCGTTCCACCAAACCGTTCTCTCCCAGATAGATGTGTTCCACGTCGTCGGGAAACCCGACCATCGTGATGACCACGTCGCTTTCCGCGGCGATGTCTGCGGGGGAGTCGGCCCGTCTGGCGCCCTGGCTGACCAGCGATTCGGTTTTGGCGGCGGTGCGGTTGTACACAAACAGCGGATAACCCGCCCGCAACAGGTGACCGGCCATCGGGCCGCCCATGACGCCGGTGCCGATGAAGCCGACCGTCGGTTTTTTCTGTTCCATGTTGTCATCCTCCTGTCGTGATGTCAAAATCGTCAGAACTCGTACGTTTTGTGCTGTTCAAGAAACCGCATCGCGCCGGTTTTGCCGACGTACTCCGGCATCTCGTCGCCGTAATGCATCAACCAGGTGATGGCCTGGACGCTCTCCGGCAACGTCAGCAGCTCGTCCAACGACGTGTGGACGACGCCGTTGCCTTCCAGCTGGCATTCATGCAGGAGGGCGGTGCATTTCCGGTCATGCACGGCATGATCGAGAAGGGGCCGGTTGAAGACGGTGTCTCCCGAATAAAACACCCGGTCATTGAGAAACAGCGCGTAATTGGACTTGCCCGGCACGTGGGGGGTGGAGACGATTTCCACCGTCAGCCCGTCGGCCACCCGGTACGCCGTCCCTTCCTTCATCAACCTGACGTCAAAATAATGGTCCAGGGAGATAAATCCGTTCCTTTCGTCGAACAGACTGCCCTTGAGGCAATGTTCCCAGAGGGGGACGGCCAGCGTCTCGGGCAGCCACAGGGTGACTTTGCCGTCTTTGTGGCCGTAGCGGTACAACGATTGGAAAGCCAGTTCCTCCAGCCCGCCGAAATGGTCGCCGTGGAGATGGGTGACGAGAACGGCCCGGACGGCGTTCAACGGAATTCCCATCCGGTGGAGAGCCATCGGGGCCGTCATGCCAAAATCGACCATCATCCGGTGCCCGGGGGTTTCGATGACGGCATTGTTGTTGAAAAACGTTTTGGCAAACGCGTTTCCCGTGCCGGCCATTCGCAAGCGAAAGGAGCCCATGTGTGCATTCACCCGCCGGAAAAAAATTTCATTTCATTTACTTTACCATGATTGGGCAGGAAAGGGAAAGGGAGAGGAACCGGACAAAAATCATCGTCCATCGCAACTCTTCGCCCCGATCGGAGTATAAACATGCAAAGACGATCGAAAGTCAGCGGAGGTTGCCTGAATGAAACGGGAATCGAACATGACATGGAAACGAATCCTGCTCCTGTTCCTCGTCCTCACCGTCGCCGGCGCGGGAACGGCGCTTGCCAATTCGGTGTACGATTATGTCCGGGCGAAGAAGATGAGCGTCAATTTCAACGGCGCGACGATCGAGTCGGACGGGTTTCTCGTCCAGGTCAACAAGAAGAACGTGCCAATGGCCGATTTGCAGGCCGTGTTGAATGCGCTGGGCGGTTACATGCGCGTGGACGAAAAATCCGGCAAAATCGACATTTACAAGCCGAACGTCCAGGTGACGGTCAACTTGTTAGACAGCGAAGCGCGGAACAAATATACGCACATCCACAACTTCACAAACAACCATGTGTACAACATGCGGTTCACGGCAACGGTGGACGGCGTCCGGGAGGAAATCGAAGCATGGCAGTTTATCATCCGGGATCCGTCTGGCAAGGAGATCAACCGGCATACCGAAAAGGGTATCAGCGCCAAAAACATGGCCAGCGGCACGATCACCCAAATCAACATGGACATCAGTATCAAGATCGAGAAAGCGGGCCTGTACACCGTCAGTTTCCTGATCAAACCGAAGGGTGCCGACCAATTTTACCGGGTGGGGCAATCGATGTTTGAATCCATTGAATGATTTTGGTAAGATACATGCATGACCTTTAGAGAAATGAGGGTGCCCCACATGACCGACAAAGATCGGGAAGGCATGCATCACCATCACGACCACGATTGCGACTGCGGCCATGAGCATGACGACGATCTCGATTTCGAAGAGGACGACATCTTTCTCGTCACCGACGAAGAAGGCAACGAACGCGAACTCGTCATGGTCTATTCCTTCGATGTCGACGACCGGGCCTACGCGGTTTTGATCGACCGGAACGATCCGGAATCGGACGGATTCATCTTCCGCATCGAGGAAGAGAACGACGAAGCGTTCCTGGCGGACATCGAAGACGAGCAGGAATGGGAGAAAGTGGCCGCGGTTTACAACCAGTTGATGGAAGACTGAGCCAGAACACAACGAACGCCGGCGTCCTTGACGCCGGCGTTCTTGCATGACGGATCGGATCATTTCCTCGGATTGTAATAAATCGTTCTGCCGTTGAACAGTTTGACTTCCGCTTTCCACGTTTTGCCCAAATATTTGCACAGTTCGTTGCCTTTGGCTTTGTCTCCGTACGTGCTGTCGTCAGGCAGCACGATTTGCACGAAATGCCGCATTTTCGGGGCTTCTTCGCCGTCCGCATCCTGGCCGGCCTCCCCGCTGCCGGATACCGGTTCGCTTCCCGCGCCGATGGCGATGCGGCGGTATTTGCCGGTGCCTTTCAGATAAAGCCACGGGCTGTCCTCGCTCCCTTCCACCTCGTAGGGGAAGGCGGCCTTCTCATACTCCCATCCCAGCTGTTCCCCGGTTTTCTTCAACTGTTCCCGGTAATGCGCCAACTGCTCTTTCACCTCGTCCAGCGTGACGGAAGAAACGGCGGATCCGTCGGTGAACGTGATCACAGCCACCTGGGTCAATGGTTGCACACCTGCCTTGTAAGCCGATTATTTGGGATCATCCAT
>Ga0310829_1000499_pt1 | contig 32508 bp, 27 predicted proteins | sample WT_ome_4_FD_202244 | JGI IMG/M metagenome (GOLD analysis project Ga0310829, IMG submission 202244) | Sorghum-adapted microbial communities enriched on wild type (WT) sorghum from Joint BioEnergy Institute, Emeryville, California, United... ...
AACATGTGGTAACCAACCCACGGATAGCAGCGTGCCGACCGTCGCTCGCATTTTTGCTCTCGCGCCACGTGCTCAGGCAGATTTAAAACCGAGGGCTTGACAAAAACGTTCATAGCAACGGACTGAGAAGACGTTATTTGGGCAAATCGTTGCCTAGTACCATAGCGAAATGGCAAATAAGGGCTGGAGTGTCCGTTAAACCGGGAAATCGTCGGGAAATCGTGGATTAACGTCATTACGGTCCGTTACAGCAGGGAGCCACCAAGTTGCCAAGTCGCCGGCTCGTTTAACTCAGACGCGGCCTTTGCCCCAAAAAAGCGAGCCCGGAATTCCTCCCAGGCTCACTTCATTAAATGCGTATCCGCTGCAATCAGCCCTTCACCGCGCCGGCGGTGAGGCCGCTGACGATGTATTTTTGGCCGAATAGATAGAGAATGAAGACCGGCAACGAAGTCAGCACGAGGTTGGCAAAAATAAGATTCCATTCCCGGCTGTACTTGCCGTAGAAATTGTAGATCGACAGCGGCATCGTCCAGGTCGAGCTGTCGGTCAGGAAGTAGAGCGGAATCGTGATGTCGTTCCACACCGACATGAACACCATAATTGCAACGGTAGCATTCACAGGCAGGATCAGCGGCGTCACGATCCGGAAGAATACGCCCAGCACGCTGGCCCCTTCCAGAAACGCCACTTCGTCGAGCGCTTTCGGGATCGTCTTGATGAACCCGCTGTAGAGGAACACGCTAAAGGCGGTGTTCAGCGAGGCGTAAATCAGAATGACGCTGGTGATGCTGCCGTAGAAGCCCAGCGCTTGCACGATCCGGATGGTCGTAATTGTCGACATCGGGGCGATCAGGCCCATAAAGAAAAACATATACAGTGAATTGGCGAGTTTCGTCTCGCGACGCGCCAGAATAAAGGAGGCCGCCGAAGAAGCCGCGATGTTGATGATCGAAGATACACCGGTAATCAACACGCTGTTCCAGAACGACCGGGCGAGCCCGCCTTCTTCAAAGACGCGCACGTAGTTGGAGAACATCCACTTTTCGGGCAGTTTGATCGAGAAATCCAGTACTTCGGCGCTTGTCTTAAAAGAACCGAAGATCATGATTAACACCGGCAAAAGAATCAGCAATGAAGCCAGCAGCAGAAGGCCTTCGACAATATAGTTACGAATGGCGAGTTTGCGTGTAAATCCCATTATTCGGTGACCTCCTTACGCCGCATGAAGATGAGCAGCGGGATGGCAATGATCGTAACCGCCACGAACAACAACGTATTGATGGCTGTCCCCAGCCCCCAGCTTCCTTCGCCGAAGGACCGTAGGATGATCGTGCCGACGACCTGTGAAGCATTGCCCGGGCCCCCGCCGGTCAGGACGAAGACCTCCGAGAAGACCTTCAGCCCGCCGATGAGGGTGAGCATCAGGTTAATATTAATCGCTGGCAGCAGGAGCGGCAGCGTGATATTCGTGAACTTTTTCCAGGATCCGGCCCCGTCGATAGTTGCCGCTTCGTAGTACTCCTGGGAAATGGATTGCAATCCGGCCAAGTAAATCGCCATTTGAAAACCGGCATGCTGCCAGATCGAGATCACGGCGATGGTCCAGATGACGATATGCGGATTGGTGAGCCAAGCCTGGCTTAATGCGTGCAGCCCCACCGCATCGAACATCCGGTTGATCGCGCCTTCCGTGCGCAAGATTGGAGTAAACACGATCCCGATGACGAGGATACTCAGAATGGATGGGGAATAAAAAATTGCCCGCAGTAAATTCCGCGTCTTGAGCCGCATATTAAGAGCCACCGCCAAGACGATCCCGATCAGGTTCTTCCCGACCACGGTGACGACGGCGAAGATCAGGGTGTTTTTGAGCGCGAGAAGCAGTGTTTTATCGGAGAAGATCTTATGGAAGTTCTCCCATCCGATGAATTTGATCGTCAGGCGATCCAGCCGCCAATCGGTAAAGGAATAATAAAAGCCCGTAAACGCCGGGATGACAAAAAAGATCGTGTAAATGAGTAACGCCGGTAATACGAGATAATAGGAATATAGACTTTTGACCGATGCTTTTGATTTCATGTTTTCCACCCCACTATAGACTGGGGCAGCATAACCCCCGGACGGGACTTATGCTGCCTGTCATTCTTCCGATTTAGAAACCGGGGATTTCTTTATCTGCCATCAGTTGGCTGAACTTCTCGTCCCAAGCCTTCAGAACCTCTTCCGGGGTTAGGCCGCCGGCGAATTGGTCTTGGAGCAGCCGGTACAGCTCGCTGCGGTCAACCAGCATGTAGGCGTCGGTAGTCAAGACGGTTTTCTTCGGCGTGATGTAGTTATCGACGATTTCTTGCTTGTAGTCCGGCAATTCCGGCGTCGTAACGTCATTCAGGTTGGATACGTACCCTTTGGAGTCAACGATTTTCTGGGCGATTTCTTTCGAGCCTAAGAAGTTCAGGAACTCTTTGGCTTCCGCCAAGTGCTTCGCTTTCTTCGGAATGAACAGCTGGCCGCCCAGCGGGCTGGCACCCAGGCTGGCATCTTCCTCGGAAGGGATCGGGAAGACGCCGAGGCGCATGTTCGGATCCTGCTTCAGCACGCCTTCGATCAGCCAGTCTCCCATGAACATCATGGCGACTTCCTTGTTCAGGAATTTCCCCACCGCCATATCGTAGCTGTCACTCAGGACGTCGGCGTTGGTGTAGCCTTGCTTATACACGTCATACTGCTGCTGCAGGAACGTTTGGAATTCCGGGATGTCGGACCATTTTTTCTTATTGCTGTTCAGATCGTCGAAGAAGGTCGGATCGCTCTTGGCTACGAAGTTGGCAAACGCAGCGGCCGGCCAAATATTCGCGGCCCAGTTGTCCTTGTACGGCATAAATACTGGAGTGACTCCGCTGGCTTTGATCTTCTCGCAGACAGCCAGGAATTCTTCAAAGTTCTTAGGAATGGACAGACCCAGTTCGTCAAAGATGTCTTTGTTATAGACCACGCCTTGCATCCCGGTGTCTTGGCTGACATGGAAGCTGTAGATGTGCCCGTATGCGGACAGGACGTCTTTGTTCAAAATCCGGCTGGCCCAAGGCTCGTCATCCAGAATTTCAAAGTTGCGCTCCAGATTCAGGTCCGTGGTTGCGCTGGCCAGATTGTATTGAATGATGTCCGGCGTTTCTTCAACGGCCAGCTTCGTCTGTAAGACGGTTGTCGTTTGCTCGGCTGGAATCAGCTGCAAATTGACTTTGATGTTCGTCTGCTTCTCAAATTCGTCGAGGATATCTTGTTGGATGAAGGCGGAGTCCTGCGAGCTTTTGGAGATCGCTAACTCAATGGTGACTTTGTCGCCCTTGGCGCCGCCGCTGTTGTTGCCGTCTTGGGCGGTGTTGTTGGACTTGGCGCCTCCGGATCCGCAGGCTGCGAGCGATAAGGCCAGCAAACCGGCGATGACTGCGGTGGTTGTTCTCTTCAGTGCGTAATTCAAGGCAAATCCCCCTCTGTTTGATATGTCTTTGAATGCGCTTGCAACTTGATTATAGTTTTCAGTCTGTGTCAGGTACATGTCTGAGGGTGACAGATGAGGTGTAAAATTGTGAACTTGTAACCGTTGTCATGACGTGAAGCAAAGTGGTACAGTTAAACCATCCTAATGCAACATGGCCATAGCCAAAGGGGGCCAAGCCAACGTCATGAAACTTTTCTTCCTCCGCAGAAGTCAGCTGAGCTTGCAGAATAGAGTCTTTTTAACCTTTGTAGCTCTGCTTCTGTTTATATTGGGTTGCTTTATCGTCTACGTCAATCTGGTCGTCATCAAACCGTTGAAAGAGAAAACGGTGGAGGCCAAGCTGGCCGCAGTGACCAAGGTGAGCCAGCAGCTCGACGATTATGTGGACAGTCAAAACCAAATGTCGCAGCGGATTTTGTCCAGCAAGGATGTCTTTACGATTCTGGAGCGGGGTTATCAAACCGACGCTAACCTCGAACGGCTGAATCAAAGCCGCAGGCTGAAGGATCTGATGTTCCAGGCGATCGGGCCCAGAATGAATATTAAGGACATGGTGATTTACGATAAAGCCGGACGCAAAATCGTGTCCTATATTGGTTTACAAGGGGATGCGGCTTCGATCGAAGGTTATCTGAAAAAGAGTCTAATCGACGGAAGCTGGAGCGGCAGCGGTTATGTTCTGGAACGTCAGGGAGGGGCCGTTTCGTTTATTCGATCGATCAATAATCAGAACGGGACGGTATTCGGATACCTGAGCATTTTGTTGGATAATGCATACCTGCAAAGGATCACGCAAGGCGTGGGCAGCGGCCAGGTGTACATCCTGGACCAGAGTGGCCAGCCGGTGGTTGGAGATATCCCGAAGGAGCATGCCGAGTTGACAACGCCACATTCAGTTGACGGTGTGCATGTAGACGATCACGGGAACTATGTGGCTTACGCCAGGTCGGAAAGCACCGGGTGGACAACCTATCTAGTGACGCCGAAGCAAGACGTACTGGGACCCGTCAACTCGGTCAAGTATTTGTCCATTTTGCTGATTACGGCGTTGATGCTGTTATCTTTTGTGTATATTTATTTTTCTTCGCGTAGTCTGCTGTTGCCGATCCGGAAGCTGCGCAGCCAGATTTGGCGGATCAGCTATAGCAATATGAATCTCAAATGGGACAACCCTACGCAAAATAACGATTTAATTCTATTAAACGAGGCTTTTCAGGATCTGATGGAACGGCTGCAAGCATCGATTGAACGGGAGAAGATCGCCCTGCATGAGGAGGTCAAGGCGCGCAACTCTGCGCTCCAGGCCCAAATTGCACCGCATTTCATCCATAACGTGCTGTATTTGATCAGCATCGCGGCCCAGGAGGGGAAGACCGACGTCGTCACCGATATGTGCAAGCATTTGTCGGACAGCTTACGCTACATCGTATCCTCTCCTTACGTGCACGTCACCTTAGCCGACGAACTCGAGCATACCCGGCACTACTTGTCGCTTGTTCAACAAAAATACGAAGACGATCTCGAATGGGAGATCCATGCGGACGAATCGGCGCGGAACGTGCAGTTGCCGCGGTTGGTGCTTCAGCCTTTTGTGGAGAACTGTATCGAGCATGCGTTCATTCACTGTGACCCGCCTTGGCGGATCGAGATTACGGTGAAGCAGTTCAACGGGCTGTGGGCCGTAGAAATTAAGGATAACGGAGACGGGTTCCCGCCCGGGAAGATCGATGAAATCATGGACAACCTGCGGAAGAGCGAAGCTGCTGCCGTAGAGGGGGGGGAACGCCCCGCCTCGATCGGTAATATGGGCATTGTGAACAGCGTCGGCCGACTGAAGTTAATGTACCAGAACCGGCTGTTCTTCAATCTGTTTAACCATGCAGATGGGGAAAAGGGCGCCACGGTCCAGATCATCGGATCGCTCACCAAGGACTTCTACTGAACGAGGAGGGCACAGCATGTACAACGTCATGATCGTGGAAGACAGCAAGCCAATCTTGCGCAATATACGAACGCTGCTAGGTTCCCTGGAGCTCCCGTTTCAGGTGACGGCTACAGCCGCCAACGGGGAGGAAGCGTTGGAGCTCATCCGGCAGCAGCCGGTAGACCTGGTGTTGACCGATATTCGCATGCCTAAGCTGGACGGCCTCGCGTTTATCGAAGAGGCGAAGCAGATCCGCCCGCAGTTGTTATTTATTTTGATCAGCGGATACAACGATTTCGAATACACGCGCAAGGCGATTAATTTGCAGGTATTTGACTATTTGCTTAAGCCCGTCGAACGCAAGCAGTTGTTGGAAGTGATGGAAAGGGCGCTGGAGCGTCTCCACAGCCGGGTCCCCAGTGAAGCGGAGCTGTTTCAGGAGATTGTAGCTCCGGAGGTTTATGCGGATTTGCAGATCGGGGATCAATTCCGCTATTACGGCAAGCTCTTGATCCTCATCCGGAGGCAGCCGTTTGCCGGCGGGCGGGAGCTCTGGAATGCGGAGGAGCTTCAGCGCAGACTGGATGCTATGTTTGCTCCGCAGCTCTGCTGGGTGTTTCCGACGCAGGTGCCTGGTCAATTTCTTGCTATGGTGCAAAAAACGGCGGCGGACGCCTATTCCTCGGTGTATCAATGCCTGGAGTCCGTCCGCAAAACGCTGGAGGCGGCGGGTCTCGCGGCAACGATTGGCGGACAGCTGCTGTCCGGCGACCCGGATCGCCTGCCTGAACTGTATCACCGCATGTCGGGCATTTTGGACGAACGGCAGCCGGTTCATCAAGGCATCGTGGTAGACACAGAGATTCCCCATGCGTTGGGTCATCTGGAGGGTTCTGAGCTGGATCGGGCAACTGCCGCAGCCTTTACCGAGCTTATCGTGGGGCGGAGGAAGGAGCAGTTCTTGTTAAAGCTGAACGAGCAGCTGGTCAAATGGTCGAGCGACAACATTCGGTTTGCGGAGCTGGAACGATTTGTTGCACTCTTGACCGATGCTTTCTCACAAGCGGGAGGCGATCAGGAGACCGGACATCGGCTGGAGCTCGAGACTTCTTCACGTCGTTTGCTTGATGCAGATTGTTTTGAGAGGTTTGGCGAGAACTTGTTGGAATGGACGAAGCAATCCTTCGAATGGCTGCAGGCGCAGAACCGAAAAAGCGGTGAGGAGCTGTTTCGGCAGATTGAGGAATACGTCAGGCTCAATCTGTACTCGTATCTTTCGCTCGCCGATGTGGCGCAGAAATTTCACGTCAGCCCCTCGTATGTCAGCCGAGTCATGAAGAGGTATGCCCAAAGCACCTTCGTGCAATATTATACTGGCCTCAAAATCAAAGAGGCCTGCAGGCTGATTGCCTGCAAGCCGGAAATGCGAATTAAAGAGGTGTCTGATGCTTTGTCATTCAGCGATCAGCACTATTTCTCCAAAGTGTTTAAGGAGTACACGGGCTGCAGCCCTTCGGATTACAAGGAGCGTTGTCCTCCGAACAACCCGGACAACAGCTCGTAAGAGCGCAAGCGGGCCTTGTGGTCGTAGATCTGGGCAGCGACGATGATTTCGTCGGCTTCGGTCTCGGCCAGCAGGTGCTCCAGCCGGTTTCGCACTGTCTCGGGTGAGCCGATCGCCGAATAGCTGAGCTGGCGTTCAACCACGGCTTGCTCCTGCGGCGTCCAATCGAGATGATCCACCGGCGGGCTAAGCTGTGAGGTTCGCCGGCGGATCAGGTTCAAGAACTGCTGGTGCTGGGAGGTCGCCAAGCGGCGGGCCTCCGCATCGGTATCGGCGACGATCACGTTCACGCCGATCATCGCATAAGGCTTCGCCAGCTCCGCTGACGGATGGAAGTGCGTGCGGTATAAATTGAGCGCCGGGAGCAAGTAATCCGGCGCGAAATGGCTGGCGAAGGCGAACGGCAGACCGAGCTGGGCGGACAGCTGCGCGCTGAAGCCGCTGGAGCCGAGCAGCCAGATCGGGATGTGTAAGCCTTCGCCGGGAATGGCGCGCACGCGCATCGAGGAACCGGAGACGGGCTGGAAATAATTCCGCAGCTCTGCGAGCCGCTCCGGAAAATCCTGCCCGTCACTGCCCGGCCCGCGGCGCAGCGCGTGCGAAGTCAGCGGGTCGGAGCCGGGCGCCCGCCCCAGACCGAGATCGATCCGCCCCGGGTATAGCGACTCCAGCGTGCCAAACTGCTCCGCGATGACGAGCGGCGCATGGTTTGGCAGCATGATACCGCCGGATCCAACGCGGATCTTCTTCGTACCGCCGGCGATGTGTCCGATCACGACGGAGGTCGCCGAGCTGGCAATGCCGGGCATGCCGTGATGCTCTGCGAGCCAATAGCGGTGATAGCCCCAGTTCTCGGCATGTTGGGCCAGGTCCAGCGAATTGCGCAGCGATTCGGCCGCCGTGCTGCCGGCGGTAATCGGCGCAAGGTCGAGAATCGAGACCGGAATATGGGATAAACGATGGGATGAATCGTTAGTCTTACTTGAATCAGGCATAAAATCTAGCCTCCTTAGGCAGGAATTGAGATACAAAAGCCTAAATTCTATTATAATCGAAATTTGAAGTGTTGAGCGAAAAAACAATAACCAATTCGATAACAGTTTTTATAGGAGGAACTTATGAGCGAACGTCCAATGATCACAAATCCGATTCTACGCGGCTTTAACCCTGATCCTTCAATCTTGCGAGTTGGGGATGACTACTACATCGCGACCTCTACCTTCGAATGGTTCCCGGGCGTGCAAATTCATCATTCCCGAGATCTCGTGCACTGGCAGCTGATCGGCCACCCGCTGACGAGGGTGTCGCAGCTAGATATGCTGGGCAACCCCGGCTCTTGCGGGATATGGGCCCCTTGCCTCAGCTATGATAACGGGCTGTTCTACCTGATTTACACTGATGTCAAAAGCCGCCACGGCGCGTTCAAGGATACGCCCAACTATCTCGTTACTGCTCCGGATATCCGCGGCCCTTGGTCGGATCCGATCTATCTGAACAGCAGCGGCTTCGACCCTTCGTTATTCCATGATGATGACGGGCGCAAGTGGCTGGTGAACATGCTGTGGGATCACCGGAAAGGGAAGAATCACTTTGCTGGCATCGTGCTTCAAGAATATGATCCGAAGCAGCAGAAGCTGGTGGGACCGGTGAAAAATATTTTCCTAGGCACTGACCTTAGAGTAACCGAAGGCCCGCATTTGTATAAAAGAAATGGCTACTACTACCTGCTGACCGCGGAAGGCGGCACGCATTACGAACATGCGGTCACGATGGCCCGATCTCGAACGATTGACGGACCGTATGAAGTGGACCCCACCAATCCGATTCTCACCTCGGCGGGTAAACCGCATTTGGAGCTGCAAAAGGCGGGACATGCCTCGCTGGTCGAGACCCAGACAGGGGAATGGTACATGGTGCATCTGACCGGGCGGCCGACGAAGGACATCTATTGCACGCTTGGCCGAGAAACGGCGATCCAGCGCGGGGTCTGGACCGAAGACGGTTGGTTCCGGTTGGAAACCGGTGGGAATGAGCCGCAAGTGAAGGTGCCTGCTCCCGCCTTGCCGCCGCACCCGTTTGAACCGGAGGCGGAACGGGACGATTTCGAGGCGGAGACGCTGGGGGTACATTGGAGCACGCTGCGTGTTCCAGCGACGGAGGATTGGCTGACATTGCGGGAACGTCCTGGCTTCCTGCGCTTGTATGGTCGTGAATCGATGAACTCGCTGTTCCGGCAGAGCCTGGTGGCGCGGCGGCAGCAATCGTTCCATTGCCTGGCGGAGACGGTGGTGGAGTTCGAGCCGGAGACGTTCCAGCAGATGGCCGGTCTGACCGTGTTCTACGACACGAACGATCATGTGTATTTGCGGATCTCCCGAGATGAGACGAAGGGCAAGAGTCTGAATTTGATCCAGACCAAATACGGCGTCTACGACGAACTGCTTGCGGAAGATATCTCGATTGAAGGGGCTTCGCGCTGCTGGCTGCGGGTCGTTATCGAACGCGAGCTCGCAAGCTTCTACTACAGCCTGGACGGGGAGACCTGGCATGCAGTCGGCGAAGCCGTTGACGTAAGCCACATGTCCGACGATCCGGCGGAGAGATTGCGCTTCACCGGCACCTTTATTGGCGTCTGCGCCCAGGATCTAAGCGGGATGCGCAAGCCTGCCGATTTCGACTATTTTATTTATAAGGAGCTTGATTCATTCTCAAAATGAGAGGGGGTGTAAGAGGGTGTATTTACGAGAGATCACGCTGCTTAAAGAGAAGATGCCCTCCTTCCACGCATACCCTTTCTCGCTCCCGTTAGTTCGAAAGATGAACAAGCTGTATCTCCGCCGTCCAGTTACCTTTTTTGTTGGGGAGAACGGTTCGGGAAAATCCACGTTGCTGGAGGGGATCGCCTACCAATGCGGGTTTAATCCGGCTGGCGGTGGGAGAAACAACGTCTACGAGGTAGATCGATCGGAATCTGCGCTTGGAGACTACCTTCGTCTCTCCTGGAACCCGAAGGTCACGAATGGCTTCTTTTTGCGGGCGGAGTCGTTTTATTCGTTTGCCTCGCATATCGATGATGTTGCAGCAACCCGGGCTTACGGCGGGGTGTCCTTGCACAGCCAATCGCATGGCGAGTCGTTCCTCAGCTTGTTCAAGCATCGATTTGGCAGCCGGGGCATTTATCTGCTGGACGAACCGGAGGCGGCCCTGTCTCCAGCCCGGCAGTTGTCCTTGATGCGGATTATCCATGACTTATCGGATCGCGCCCAGTTCATTATCGCCACGCATTCACCGATTCTGATGGGGTATCCGGACGCGGACATCTTAAGTTTTGATGGCGATCAGCTGGAGCAGATACGTTACGAGGATACGGATCACTACCAAATTACGCGCCGTTTCCTCGAAAACCGGAACAGTGTCCTTCGCACGTTGTTTGAGGATGAAGACGAAGGCGAAGACATCTCCTAGCGCAGCTAGGGCGCAATGGCGAATCAGCGGTCTAACGCTTACCAGAAACGCTATTGGGCCGAAAACGGGGGCGATGAGAATCTAACGCTTATGAGAGAGCTTATTTGCTCGTTTCCCCTTCGAAACAGGGCCTTTTGGCGCAAATAAGCTCACTGGCACGCGTTAGAAATAAAATCCCCCGTTTTTGGCCCTAATAAGCGCTGTGGCAAGCGTTAGCCGAAACTGTGCGCGTTGCTCGGTGGGATTCGAAGCAGTTAGGAGTAACTATAAACATTAAAAGTAACTTGCGCGACGGCAACGTCAATCGTTGAGAATAGGGAACTCGCGGAGTAACTAAATTAGCGGCATTAGAGTCACATGCGGAACAACAACTTAAGAACTGCAGGAATAGTAACCGGAATGACTGTGGCAGTGATAGTGACAGTGGCAGTGGCAACAACAGCAACAAACAGTAACGACAGCCGAGACAGCTAAAGCAACAGCGAATCAGCGGTCTAACGCTTGCCAGCAACGCTATTGGGCCAAAAACGGGGGCGATGAGAATCTAACGCTTATGAGAGAGCTTATTTGCTCGTTTCCCCTTCGAAACAGGGCCTTTTGGCGCAAATAAGCTCACTGGCAAGCGTTAGAAATAAAATCCCCCGTTTTTGGCCCTAATAAGCGCTGTGGCAAGCGTTAGCCGGAGCTACGCACGTTACCTGGAAATGTCATGACACTTTTTCAGTTATGGTCTAAACATGCAAACAGCCCCCGATCCATAGGATCAGGGGCTGTTTTATAATTACCCTTTCACCGCGCCGGCGACAACGCCTTTGACGATGTATTTTTGCAAGAAGATAAAGACGATGATCGAAGGCAGCACCGCCATGACCATAGCGGTCATTGCATATTGCCAGTCGGAGGTGTATTGCCCAACGAAGGTGTATGCGGCCAGCGTCAGCGTTTTGGTTGCCGGCGAGCCGTTGACCATCAGCAATGGGAGCAGGAAGTCGTTCCAAATCCACATCACGTCGATGATGATGATCGTGGTCGTGACCGATTTCAGCAGAGGGAAGATCACGCTGAAGAACAATCGGAAGCCGGAGGCACCGTCGATCGTGGCGCTTTCATCGATTTCCTTCGGAATCCCCTTCACGAAGCCGTGGTAGATGAACAGGGCGAGCGGAGCGCCGAAGCCCCAGTACAGAATGCCAAGTCCCCACGTGCTGTCCGAGAGATGGAGGTTCTTCGCCATTTGCAGCACCGTCAACATGATCGATTGGAACGGAATCAGCATCGGCATGATACAGATAAAGTAAATGATCGAGCTGGCTTTGGATTTCGTACGGGCCAGCTTGTACGCAGCGATGGACGAGATTAATATGATCCCGGCCAAGCCGAGGATGGTGACGACCGCATTATTCAGGAACAGCCGCGGGTAGTTGATGAACTCCCATACATAGCTGTAGTTTTCGAAGGCGAGTTTCTTCGGCAAGGCGATGACATCGGTCATGACCTCGGAGAAGCTCTTCAGCGAGTTGATGATCGTCAGGAACAACGGATACAGGAACAGGATCGAGAGTAGCACCATCACGATTTCCAGGACGATGCGGCCTGCCGTATTCTTTTTCATTACGCCTCAACCTCCCTGCGTTTGAAGATCGTTAGCTGAATCGCTGTAATAATCAGCACGGCGACGAACAGAATTAGCGCTTTCGCGGTACCATAGCCGTACAGGTTGTTCTGGAATGTGTCACGGTAAATGTCGTACGCCACACTGTACGTCGTGCCGCCAGGGCCGCCGCCGGTCAAGGACAGGATGACGTCAAATACTTTAATCGAGTTGGTCAACGCCATAAAGACGGAGATCGTAATCGATGGAGCAAGCAACGGCAGCGTTACGTTAAAGAATCTGCGGACTGGGCCTGCGCCGTCCACCGTGGCTGCTTCCTTCAGGTCATCTGGAACCGATTGCAAACCTGCAATGTAAATCACCATGTAAAAACCAATCGATTGCCAAATGGAGACAAACAGGATCGAAACAAAGGCAAGTCCAGGTTCACCCAGCCAGCTTAGATCAAATATGCCCCATCCGGTGCTGTCGCCAAGGGACTCAAAGCCTTGCATAAAGATGAACTTCCAGATAAAGCCGACAATGACCAAGCTGAGAATGTACGGAATAAAGAAAGCGGCTCTCAGCCAGTTCGTCGTCTTCAGCTTCATATCCAGCACCAACGCCAGCAAAATCGCCAGCACGTTGATGATTACGATATAAAGAATCGCGTATTTAATCGTAAACCAGGCGGCCTGCGAGAAGTTCGCGTCACCCATGAAAATTTGTTTGAAATTGTCGAGTCCGATAAATTTCGGATGCTTGGATATCCCGTTCCACTTGGTCAGGGAATAACGGATTGTCATGACAAACGGATAATAGAAGACCGCGATGATAGCTATCAGAATCGGCAATGTAAATACGCCAAACTCTAATTTCTCGCCCCGTTTTCTCCCTAGTTTGAACATAATGGCACCTCTTTTTCGTGACGTATTGGTATAAACAGCGGTGTGACCGTCTCCCCTATACACTTGGGCTTTTTCGACTATAATGATTATAAAACAGCGGTTATGCCGTCAAAATGGATTTAAGAAAACAGTTAAGGGTAAAAAGGTGAACTCGCTTTTTCGCCCGAGGTACTAGAAATGAGGAGCTATGTTCAACCGCATCCGAAGCATCATGACAACGCTTACTGACCGGATCTCGCGTAGGCTGGTCAATAAGCTTATTTTGTTGTTTACGACGATCATTATTCTAGTAGTTGGCCTACTAACCGTTATCTCTTATGAGATGCTTGAACAAGAATCCGTAGAGCATAGTATGGCCAGCACCACCAACAACCTGAAGCTGATTAATCAGAAGCTGGAAGATTACCTCGCCGGTGTGGAACAAATGTCGCTGCCGCAGATTCACTATGAGGACATTCTGCAGGCGATTATGAACGAAGAATCGGATTACGCGTCAAAAATGTACTTGGAGGACTATCTGCGAGAGCTGTTTTACTCGCGGAATGACTTGGAGAGCATTTATCTCTATTTGATCGATCAACGCAAATACTACTCTATTACGCGCGAAGCTTATAACGTCTCGGTTCGGGTGAGCTATCAGGAGGATATCCCCAATCAGGCGTGGTATAAGCAGGCGATGGAGAGCCGTTTTAACGAAGCCTATCAATCGTTTATCGTGCCAGGGGCGAAGTCGGGCTACGACATGGATGTAGAACCTGACTTTATGGGGTATCACCGCGTGCTGCGGTCCTTAGTCACCCGAGAGCCGAAGGCGATTGTCTCTTTTTATATGAAGCCCACGGTGAAAGATCAAATTTTGAAGGATGTCCCGTTCGAAAACGGAGAGCACCTGCTGTATCTAGATCCGAATAATGTTCCGTTTCATGTGGATGATCCTGCTTTTTTGGAGAAGGTTGAGGATGCACCCTGGCTTGCCCGGCTTGAAGAGGGAGATTCCATGAAGCCGATCACCTGGACCAGTGAGTCTGGCCACAAATATTTGATTATTTACAACATTGAAGCGAACGGGGGCTGGAAGCTGGTCAAACCGATTCCGTACAGCAACCTGTATGCGGCTGCCCGAGCCACGCGGAATATTGGATATCTCATCGGCACAATATTCTTGTTGATTTCGCTCATTCTGGTGACTCTGTTTTCCAACAAAATTACGAGTCCGCTGAAGGATTTGTCTCTCCAGATGCGCCGCTTCAGCGAAGGGACCTTTGATGCGGAAATCCCTGTGAAGGGTCAGGATGAGATCGCTTATTTATCCCGGCATTTCAACCGGATGGTGCGGCGGACGAACGATTTGATTAACGAGCGCTACAAGATGAAGCTGGTGGAGAAGAATGCGATCCTCAAAGCGCTGGAGGCGGAGATTAACCCGCATTTCCTGTATAATGCGCTGCAGGCGATTTCGACCAAAGCGCTCAAGAGCGGGGACGACGAAGTAGCCGATATGGTGGATGCCTTGGCGTTGACGCTAAGATATTGCATTAGTGGAAAAGACATCGTGTACGCTAGGGAGGAGCTGAAGCATATTGAACGTTATCTCGCGTTGCAGAAGGCTCGGTTTGGCAGCCGGCTGCAGGTAACGGTCGAGTGGGAGGAAGCCCTCAAGGAGCTGCAAATTCCCAAGCTGTCTATTCAATCTTTGGTTGAAAACTCCATTAAGCACGGGCTTGAGAAAATGTCGAGCGGCATCTCGATTCGGATTCTGGCCGAGCTGAGGGATAAGCATGCGGTGATCTCTGTCAGCGACAACGGTCCGGGCATTTCTCCGGAACGAATGGAGCAAATCCAGACGTCCTTCCGCCAAGAGTGGGAGGAGCAGGAAGGCGAGAACATCGGACTCAAAAATCTGTATACCCGCTTGAAGCTTCTCTATGGGGAAGAAGCAGAGCTCAAGATCCAGAGCGATGAGCACGGGACGGATATGTGTATGATCATACCGCGAGGGGGCAGCAGTTATGTATAATGTATTGATTATCGACGATGAGGAGCCGCTTCGCGAGGCGATTCGGATTCTAGGAAATTGGCAAGAGCTTGAGGTGGATGAAATCCGGGAAGCGACGGACGGCAAAATGGGGCTTGCCATGCTCGAGCAGTACAAGCCGGACATCGTTATGGTAGATATGAAAATGCCGGAGTTAAACGGGGTCGAATTCCTGCGGATTGTCGAGGAGAAGTATCCCGAGCTGCTGACCATTGTGATCAGCGGATATGACGACTTTGAATATACGCGTCAGGCGATTCATGCGAAAGTGGTCGATTATTTGCTGAAGCCGGTCAATCGTCAGGATTTGAACCAGGCGCTGCGCAAGGCGGTAGATGTGTTAAATGCCAAACGCGAGCGTCAGAAGGAATCGATCACACGAAACATTGCGTTTAATATGTCGCTCCCGAAATTAAAGGAGAAGATCTATTTTTCCATTATTGAACGGAGCTTTAAGAAGCAGAGCAGCCAGGCGTTCCTCTCGTTAATTGGGGCGGATGAACCGGATCATCGATATGGCGCGCTCGTCCTGCGGATCTTGAACATGGAAGCTGTCCAGGAGAGCCGGTTTCATCGCGACCGGGAGCTGCTCCATTTCGCTGTGGCGAATGTGATTAATGAGGTTGTGGTGAACAATCTGCAGTGCTTCAGCTTTGCCAATCCGAAGCAAGAGCGGGAAGTGATCGCCATCTATACGGTGAAGGGGGGCTACCCGCAAGAGATCGCGTTTCGTGCAGGGGAATTGATGCGAAAAATTGTATCGACGATAGGTGATCTGTTTGGAATGCTGACTGTCGGAGGAATCGGACGATATTGCGAGGATGTGTTACACTTAGCTGAATCGTATGATGAGGCGGTTGCCGGCATTCAGAGCATCGACCTGCTGAAGCTTAAAGGGAACGCGGTCATTGGAGAGGTGGATAAGGCAGCGAGCAAGGAGACGTTCTCCTTCTCCAGTCGAATGCCGATCTTGCGGGGGGCGTTAGAGGCAGGCAATCTTAACCATGCCAAATCGGTGGTGGCCGAGTTTGCCAAGAGCATCAAAGCCGCTGGATCCTTCAGTATCGGCGCGGCTGATCGGTTGATGCTGGAAATCGTCGTGCTCATGAATGATACGGTTTCCGAGCTGGGCGTTCCGGCGGACAAGCTTCCTTCCTCCGGCGGAGATCGGTCACTGCATAAGATTGGAATCAGCACGGATATCACTTCGTTTGATCAGTTCGAGGCCATCCTGCTTCATTTAACAGAATATTATCACGAGCAAGTCTGCCGCTCGATGGCCGCAGGCCGCCCGTTCAGCGTTGAGGTCATCAAGGAATATATCGACCATCACTATTTTGAGGACATCAAAATCTCTATGTTTACGGAGAGGTTCTTCTTAAGCCGTGAATATTTAATGAAATTGTTTAAACAACAATATGGCTGCGGCATCCATGAATATGTGCAGCGGGTTCGTATGGACAAAGCCAAAGAGCTGCTTGATGATTCGTCGCTCAAAATTCAAGAAATCTCGGAAATGCTCGGGTTCAAAGATAAGAACTATTTTAGCAAGGCGTTCCGGAATTACTATGCTTTGTCACCCTCCGAATATCGCCAACAGCAGGAGGAACAAAGGGGCAAAAAGTGAACTCACGACAAGACTTCACTTTTTTACCCTTTTTTCATCACATATCTACATTTTATTACTCGTCTCCTTTCATTAAAATAGGGAGCATAGTAAATATTAACCAAATGAAGGTGGGGGCAAAGTAATGAAGAAGAAGATTCTGGCCTTATCGTTCAGCCTGGTGTTGATTATGGGCCTGTTATCCGCTTGCGGCGGCAACAATAACGCGGCGAATAACGGGGCAAGCAACGCAGGCAGTGGTAACGGCGCAGCGACGGATGATTCCAAACCCGTAACCATCAATATGTTCACGGCTTCTCCGGAATACACCGACGCATTTAACGCCTACATTGAGGAATATAAGAAAGTGAAGCCAAACGTGACGATTAACCTGGAAATCATGCAGGCGGACTACAACACGGTATTGAAATCCAGAATTGCAGCAGGAAGCACGCCGGATGTATTCCAAACGACCGCGGGCGGAGATATCGACACTTTTGCTGAATACAGTGCGGATTTGACGGATCAACCGCTGGCTGCGGCCATGACGGATGCAGTTCGTGCGAATATGACTTCCTCTGACGGTAAAGTGCTGGGCTTGCCGGTGAAAGGGAACCTGTTCTCCTTAATCTACAACAAGGAACTGTTCGACGAAGCAGGAATCGAGAACTTCCCGAAAACGACGGCGGAGCTGGAGGATGCCATCGCTAAACTGGAAGCGAAAGGCATTACGCCATTTGCGAATGCGTACAAAGAATGGTGGGTATGGAAACACATCTTCCAACATTTCGTGAACGCTGCAGCTCAAGATGCCGGTGTAACATCGCAGGATCTGGTGAAGAGCTTTATTGCCGGGGATGCGAAAATCAAGGATTATCCGGCGCTGTACGACAACTTCTTTAACTTCATCGATACCACGGTAAAACATGGCACCGACAAACCGCTGGAACGCGACAGCAACGCAGAAGTAAGTGACTTTGCATCCGGTAAAGCGGCAATTATGACCGGTAAAGGTGCATGGGACGAAGAAGCGATTAAGAAAATTAACCCAGACATTCAAATCGGCATTGCCGGCTATCCGGTTAGTGACAAAGCCGATCAATCGATGATTATCACAGGTGCGGACCAAGCTCTGCGTATCAACAAAGACTCTGCGGTCGTTGACGAAACGATCGAATTCTTTAACTGGTTGTATACTTCCGACTACGGCAAGAACTGGTTCTCCACGATCGCGAAGGTCATTCCTCCAATCAAGGATGCTCCGCTCCCAGAACTGGATATGCCGAAACAAATGAACGAAATCCTGAAATCCGAACCATCGGGTGACCTGGCGGTCAACTACTCCCTGGATACGTTCCATCAAAAATTCGGCGAAATCATGCAAGCTTACATCGGCGGCAGCAAAACCAAAGATCAAGCTGTGACCGATATCGAGCAAGCATGGGTACAACTGGGTTCGGCTGAGTAATCAACGGGAATCTCGGTTGTTCGTGCAATTACTAAATGAACCCGGCACCATTCTATCGGTGCTGGGTTTTGTTTTTACTCAGGACAGGTAAAGGAGTGTGCGAGGGTGATGAATCGAATCGTGCTTCGGGAGAACGGCTTGCATCTCGTATTGGAAGTCACTGACGAGCAGGATGTGCGGCTGCTGCATTTTGGGGCAAATGCGCTGCATGAAGGGGTGATCCGGGAAGCGCAGAAACCTGGCTTTCGCCTGATGGAGCTGCAGTTGACCGGGGAGGATCGGGCCGAATATCACGGACGAACCCACCGGGCATCGTACCCGGGACTGCGGATGGTTTATAACGGTCATACCAACGGGCGCAACGAGTTCGGGAGAAAGCTGGAAATCGCGCTGCGCGACCCGAAGACCGGGCTGCAGGCGGTGCAACACCTCCAATTTTACGACGGGGTGCAATTGGTCCGAGCTTGGGCAGAACTGTACAATGCCGGGCCGGAAGCGGTGGGGATTGAGTATGTTTCCTCTTTTGCATTGACCGGGTTGGATAAGGAGGGCCGCCAGGATCGGGACGAGAAAATGCGGCTGTCCATCCCCCATACCGGATGGCAAAGCGAGCTGCAGTGGCGCACATACCGATTACCTGAGCTCGGCTTATCTCATTTGACGGATCGCAGCTCCAAGCGGATCTCCTGCAGCAATACCGGCTCCTGGTCGGCGGCCGAGCATATCCCGATGGCGGTTCTGGAGAACCGCGAGGCGGAGAGCGTCTTGTTCTGGCAAATCGAACATAACGGCTCTTGGCATTGGGAGATCTTCGATCAGGTGGACCAACTGACCTTGCTCCTCAGCGGACCAACTGAACACGATAACCATTGGTGGAAATCGCTTCAACCGGGTGAGCGGTTTATCAGCGTCCCGGTGGCTGTTGGCGCGGCGAAGGGAGGCTTCGAGGAAGCGATCGGCCAGCTGACCGCTTACCGTCGCCGGATTCGCCGACCGAATGCGGATAACCGGGAATTGCGGATTATTTTTAACGATTATATGAATTGTCTTTGGGGTTCACCTACGACAACCAAGCTGCTGCCGTTGATTGATGCCGCGGCTGAAGCGGGCTGCGAATACTTCTGCATCGATGCCGGCTGGTACGCTCCGGGTGAGTGGTGGGACGGCGTGGGGGAATGGCTGCCGTCTTCGGAACGGTTCCCGGAAGGGATCAAGTACGTATTGGATTATATCCGCACCAAAGGGATGGTGCCGGGACTATGGCTGGAGCTGGAGGTCATGGGCATCAACAGTCCGAAGCTGGCAGACACGGACGACAGCTGGTTCTTCATGCGGCACGGCAAACGGGTGATGGACCGCAGTCGCTACCAGCTCGACTATCGCAACCCGAAGGTGGTGGCCCACGCCGATGAGGTCATTCGCCGATTGGTGGAGGACTATGGTGTCGGCTATATCAAGATGGACTATAACATCAACGCCGGGATCGGGACGGAAACGGCGGCGGACAGCTTCGGCGATGGATTGCTGCAGCATAACCGAGCATACTTGGCTTGGCTCGATCGGATTTTTGAACGCTATCCGGAGCTCGTTATCGAGAACTGTTCCAGCGGCGGGATGCGGATGGATTATGCGATGTTAAGCCGCCACAGCATCCAGTCGACCAGTGATCAGGAAAATTACGTGAACTATGCGGCGATTGCCGCTTCATCCCCGTCCGCGCTGACGCCGGAGCAATCCGCTATCTGGTCGTATCCGCTGCGGGAAGGCGATGATGAAGAGGTCGTCTTCAATATGGTGAATGCGCTGCTGCTGCGTGTGCATCAGAGCGGTCATTTGGCGGAGCTAAGCCCGCGACGCCGGGAGCTGGTGAAGCAGGCGCTGGACTATTACAAGACGATTCGCGCAGACATTCCGGAGGCATTGCCGTTCTGGCCGCTGGGGCTGCCCAAACAGCAGGATGACTGGATCAGCCTTGGCTTGCGCCGGCCGGGCAGCGATACGGTATATCTGGCTGTATGGCGTACGCGCGGGGAAACCTCTTCACAAGCCTTGCCACTTCCGTCGCTGCAAGGGGAGGGGCTGGACATCCGCTGTGCCTATCCGCAGGACTTGGATTGCGCATGGAACTGGGATGCCGCCGCAGGTCAGCTGACAGTGACTCTGCCTTCCGCGCCGTCTGCCCGATTGTTTGAGATCCGCCGTAAACTATAGGGGGAGCTTAGATCCGAAGAAGATCCGCATCGCTGCTTTTGGCAGGGGATGCGGATCTTTTTTGTGCAAGGATAGCGGGTCATGGGAATGAAATGCGAAGTTCAATTGATCTTCTCGCCCGCCAGTTTGAAGCGAAGCTCAAACAAAAGGGGATCGGGAAGATTCGTTTTGTCGAAGTTACCGTATTAGTCCAATTCATGTCTATCATCGGAATAATAAAATTTGTTCATGAGTTCTCGGTAAATTGATCCTCGCTAGCATTCGTGGATTGGGGTGGATCTCTTTTGGTTGACATGAAACCAAATGGTGTCATATAATCGATTTTATTAGGAAACCATTTGGTTTCATGTTAGCTAATCAATCAAGATTATAAAGGAGAATAGATGATGGAACAGAACAATACGGGTAAGCTGCCGGATATTCGGCATACGATGCTGCTCAATGCACCGATCTCGCGGGTATGGGAGGCTGTAGCTACGTCGGAGGGGATTGCCGCTTGGTTTATGCCGAATAGTTTTCAGCCGGTATTAGGCTATGAGTTTGTCCTGCATGCCGGCCCGTTTGGAGATTCCCCGTGCAAGGTGATGGAATTGGAGCCGCCGCACCGGCTGTCGTTCACTTGGGGCAAGGATTGGACGGTGACCTTTGAGTTGGAGGAAAAAGGGGAGCAAACGGAATTTACGTTGATTCACGGCGGTTGGACTGCCGACCAAGTGACTGAGTTCGGCGAGGCGCACGAGCTGGTTCGCGGCCGTATGGATCAGGGCTGGACGGGTATCGTCGCTGCGTTGGCTAAATATGTACAGGAGTAAGTCATGGCAGAGGCCGCTTCTGTAAAACATGATGTGTTCCAGGCGATTTCCGACCCGACGCGCCGAGAACTGCTGCAGTTGCTGAGCGGGCAAGAGCTGGCGCTAAAGGATATCAGCAGCCAGTTCCCGATCAGCCGAACTGCGGTATCCAAGCACTTGCGTATCTTGGCAGAGGCTGGCCTTGTGCGCGAGCGCAAGGTCGGCCGGGAGACGCGCTACCGCCTGGAGGCCGACCCGCTGTTGGAGCTGAAGCGCTGGCTGGCGTTTTTCGAGCGGTTCTGGGAGAACAAGTTGGCGCTGCTCAAGCACTATGTTGAATCTGAACCGGGCGCAGAACCGGAGGGGCTCCGCCCCGTCCCGGCGCCGCTATCCGGCAGTACAAGTGAGAATTCGGGCCAATAAAATAAAGCCCTCGGCTGCACCTCAATAGGGGAGACGGGGGCTATTCCCATGTACGCGGCAGATGACGGGTTTGAAGGATTCAAAGGGGGAGCCGACCATCCCCTTTAGCTGGGATCGGCTTGCCTTTCCCGGGTCTCCCATCTGGTATATAATGGGTTTGGACTATTTCATCATGGCAAATTACTTCCAAAAAAACGCTCAAGGAGGTTGTTGACATGAAGTACGTCAGTTTGGGAAGAACCGGATTGAAGGTCAGCCGTTTGTGCCTGGGAACGATGAATTTTGGGCCAACGACGGACGAGAAGGAAGCGTTTAAAATCATGGACGCTGCCATTGATGCCGGCGTTAATTTCTTCGATACGGCGAATGTCTACGGTGGAACGTCGCATCGCGGCTGGACCGAGGAGATCATCGGCCGTTGGTTCGCGCAGGGCGGCGGCCGCAGAGAGAAGGTTGTGCTGGCGACGAAGGTGTACGGAGCGATGAGCGATCCTGCGTCGGATCCCAATGAAGGCCAATCCGGCTTATCGGCCTACAAAATCCGCCGCCATCTGGACGATTCGTTGCGTCGGCTCGGCACGGACCATATCGAACTGTACCAGATGCATCATGTCGACCGGAACGTTTCTTGGGATGAGTTATGGAATGCTTTTGATATCGCACAAAAACAAGGCAAAATCGGTTACGTTGGTGCCAGTAACTTCGCTGGGCGGGATCTTGTGAAGGCGCAATATGAGGCGAAAGCTCACGGGGCGCTGGGCCTTGTCTCCGAGCAGCATAAGTACAGCCTGCTGTGGCGACTGCCCGAGCTGGAGGTTCTGCCTGCAGCCGAGGAGCTGGGGATCGGCGTGATCCCGTGGAGTCCGCTGGACGGCGGGATTCTCGGCGGGAATCTGAATCCGCAGCCGGGCTCGCGTACGGCGAAGCAGACCGAACGGCTCGAGAAGCTGCGCCCGCAGCTGGAGCGGTTTAGCAACCTGTGCAAAGAGCTGGGCGAATCCGAAGCCACGGTGGCCCTCGCCTGGACGCTGGCGCATCCGGCGGTGACGGCGCCGATTATCGGGCCGCGGACGCTGGAGCAATTCGAGGAAACGCTGCGGGTTGTCGAAGTTGAGCTGAGTGAGGATACGCTCAAAGCTATTGACGAAATTTTCCCGGGTCCGGGTGGTGAAGCGCCAAAAGCGTACGCCTGGTAAAAAGCCATACGAGGGAGGAGAACGAGACGATGATTCGATATGAGCGAGGCACGGACCTGGACATGAGCACGATATATCAGGCGTTTCAACGCGGTTTTGCCGATTATATCATCCAATTTAATTTGACCGAAGCGGAATTTGCGGATCGATTTTTTGGTCCGGAAGGCAATGCGCGTGAGCACTCCTTCGTAGCTCTCGACGGCGATGAACCCGTGGGGGTTGTCTTAGGCGGCAGCAAGGTCTATGAGTCCGTCCGGACAATGCGCTGCGGCGCACTGGCCGTCAGCCCGGAATATCGCGGCAAAGGCGTAAGTGCCGGCCTGATGGATCTGCACCGGGAGGAGGCGCTGCATGCCGGTTGCAAGCAGTTGTTCCTGGAGGTCATTGCCGGGAACGACCGGGCGATCGCTTTCTATTTAAAAAGAGGATACCGCCGTGTATACGACGTCTCGTACTTCACCCTTCCCGATGCATCCCGACTGGAGGCCCCGCAGGGGGCTTCCGCGGGAGCGCCGGTGGAGCGAATCGAGTACGAGACCTTCGCCAATCTGGTGGGGCCTTGGAGATATTTTCATATCAACTGGCAAAACGACTTGGAGTATCAGCAACGAACTCCGTCTAACGTCTATTACGGCGTCCGGGTGGACGGTGAATGGGCCGGAGGGCTCTCGATCAGTCCAACCGGTAAGATCAATATGCTGATTGTCAGCCATCAGCACCGGGGTCAAGGCTTGGCCACCCGGATGTTGGTCGCTGCCCGCGAGGAGTTAGGCTTCGTGAAGTTCACCGTTTCCTTGCCGGATAATGCACTGCTGGAAGGATTTTTGGATCGGCATGGGTTTGTTCGCGATAAAATCAGCCTTCATGAGATGTACCTTCGCCTATAAAATGGGGGCATACCGGGCCTAAAAAGTGTTGACATAGTCCTTGGACATCGTTTATCATCATGTAGACCAATCGGTCTAATCTTACGCGGAAAGGTACCGGTATGCATGCCCAATCAGAATCCGACCCGTCAGTTGCTGATCGAAACAACGGCCAAGCTGCTGCAGTGCCAAGGCTATAACGCGACGGGGCTGAACCAGATCACTCAAATGAGCGGTGCGCCCAAGGGATCGTTGTATTACCATTTCCCCGAAGGGAAAGAGCAACTCGCGTGTGAAGCTGTTGTGTATACCAAGAACGTCACTTTGGAGAGCTTGCGCGCTGTACTGGACTCCACCGAAGATGCAGTTGGGGCTGTGCAAGCGTTGCTGCTTCTGATTGCCGACAACTATGATCGCGAGGATGCAACGCTGGGGGTGCCGATTGGCATCGTCGCCCATGAGACCGCCCGCAGCAACGAGAATATTCGTCAGGCTTGCTGTGACGTGTATAACGCTTGGATCGCTGAACTGGAGAAGAAATTTATCGCTTCCGGCTACAGTGCGGAAGAATCGGCGGATTTAGCCGTGCTGATCAATGGGATCGTCGAAGGTTCGATCATCATGTGCTTAACGCAGAAGAGCAGCCAGCCGCTGCACACAGCAGCGCGTTTGGTTCCGCGGCTTTTTCCTTCCTGAGCTCCGTTGCTCAGGAGCCCTTGCGGCAGAAGGAAGTGAGATCAGCGCCTCTTTCCTTAAATTTTAATATATAGAATGGTCTACACAACTTCCCCGTCGTGAACCCCAAGGCACGCTTTGCCTTGTTTATATAGATTAACCTAGAGAGAGGCGTAAAGTCCCAAAATAGGAGAAGATGGAGGTAACCCTACAAATGAATACATCATCGATGTCATCGGCTCATGGCGCCGGTGTGGAAGGGATCAGGCGTCTGCCGATTACGATCGCCCTGGTCATCGGGGCCTTTGTGTCCATATTAAATGAAACGTTGCTGAATGTGGCCTACACGGATTTGATGCAAGAACTGCGCGTGGGGCCTTCGACGATACAATGGCTTTCTACTTCTTATATGTTAGTGATTGGGATTCTGGTGCCGATTACGGCGCTGTTGATTCAATGGTTTACGACGCGGCAGATGTTCCTGTCGGCGATGATTCTGTTTCTGGTCGGAACGGTTGTCTGCGGGATTGCTCCTTCGTTTGGCGTGCTGCTGCTGGGTCGGATTATTCAGGCGATCGGAACAGGGCTGCTGCTTCCGGTCATGATGAACACCATTCTAACGATCTAGCCTCCGGAAAAAAGAGGGGCGGCCATGGGCACGATCGGTCTGGTCATTATGTTTGGTCCGGCTATTGGTCCTACGCTGTCCGGCTTAATCCTGGATGTGCTGGATTGGCGCTGGCTGTTCTATCTGGTGATTCCGCTCGCGGTATTGTCCATTGTCTACGGAGCGCTGTATTTGCGGAACGTGTCGGTATTAACGAGACCGCGGGTGGATCTGCTGTCCATTCTGCTGTCAACGATTGGTTTTGGCGGTATCGTATACGGGTTTAGCCACGCGGGCGAAGGTGAAGGGTGGTCAAGTCCTGTTGTCTATACCTGCCTGGTTGCCGGATTTATCGCTTTAGTCTTGTTCGTTTGGCGGCAGCTGCGAGTCGCTGAGCCAACTCTGGACGTCCGCGTCTTCAAGTACCCGATGTTCGCCTTGTCGGCCGCGTTGCTCATGGTCATGATGATGACCTTGTTCTCGACGCTGATTATCTTGCCGATGTATCTGCAAGGCGCGCTGCTGCTGGCACCGTTCGCCGCTGGTCTCGTCTTGCTTCCCGGCGGGGTAATCAACGGTCTGATGTCACCGGTGGCGGGACGGTTGTTCGATAAATTTGGTCCGCGCGCGTTGATCGCGCCGGGGCTTATCATCGTGATCGCCACCTTGTGGTTCATGCGCGGCTTGTCGACGGACAGCTCGACCGGAGAGGTCATCGCGTTGCATATTACGCTGCTGATCGGAATTTCCTTAGTGATGATGCCAGGGCAAACGACGGGGCTGAACCAGCTGCCTCGTAACTTGTATCCGCATGGCACCGCGATCATGAACACACTGCAGCAGGTGTCGGGCGCGATCGGCACCGCGCTGTTCATCAGCATCTTCTCGCATGGCCAAGAACGTTACTTGAAAGCTTCGGCCAATCCGCAGGATCCAGCCGAGCTGGGGAACGCACTGGTGTCCGGTATGCACCAAGCGTTTACCATTTCGATGTACGTTGGCGTGGTGGCGTTGGTGATCGGCTTGTTCCTGCGCCGCACTTATGCGCCGGAGGAAACGCAGGTTGCTGCAGGCAGCCATCCGGAGTTTAAGCCGGAGGTTAACCCGGAATCGCGTTAATCGTAAAGGAAATCAAAGGCCGTCTATGCTTGAGACGGACACAGACTGGTTCGGTGGGAAGTTTCCATCGGACCGGTTTTTTTCACGTTGACTAGATGTGAACATTCTGGAAAACTTGAAGATTTCGATTGAACATCCGGCAAGGAACAGGGATGATGGCATAGGGAATGATTGGCTATACTGACAACATGAATATTCAGAAGGAAGGGGCATCCATTGATTATGGAGCGGTTTTTTAAATTAAAAGAACATGGAACGACCATGCGCACCGAGCTGTTCGCCGGGCTAACTACTTTTCTAGCGATGGCCTACATCCTGGTCGTCAACCCTGCTGTGCTAAGCGCGGCGGGAGTTCCGTTTGATCAGGTGTTTATGGCTACCGTGATTGCGGCGGTTGTCGGCACGCTGTTTATGGCGCTGTTCGCCGGGCATCCGATCGCCATCGCTCCCGGTATGGGGTTGAACGCCTACTTCACGAGCGTGGTTGCCAGCACCGGATTATCATATCAGACCGTGCTGGGCACGGTATTTTTTGCCGGGGTGCTGTTTCTGCTGCTAAGCTTAACCCGGCTGCGGGAAGCGCTGATCCGCGCGATTCCTGATTCGCTGAAGTTCGGCATTACTGCGGGGATCGGGTTATTCATCGCCTTCTTGGGGCTCAAAATGTCTGGCATCGTCGTGGCGAATCCCGACAACCTCGTGACATTTGGCGATTTGCACCGCTCGGTGACGTTGCTGACCTTGTTTGGCGTCTTTGTCACACTGGTGCTGATGGCCCGCCGCGTTCCCGGCGCGCTGTTTATCGGCATGGCACTGACCGCGGTGGTTGGCTATTTTACCGGTCAACTGAAATTGGACGGCTTCGTGTCTGTGCCGCCCGCGCCGGTCTTCTTTGATCTGGATTTGTCCGGCGTCTTTAGCCAAGGGCTGTACACGACCGTATTCGCATTTCTGCTCGTTACGCTGTTTGATACGACCGGCACGCTGATTGGCGTTACTGAACAAACCGGCGCTATGAAGAACGGCGAGCTTCCTAGGGCCAAGGCCGCATTGCTCGCAGATGCGACGGCGACCACCATCGGTTCAATGTTTGGTACGAGTCCCACCACCGCCTACATCGAATCGACGACCGGCGTGGCGGCGGGCGGTCGGACCGGCCTGACATCACTCGTCGTCGCTGTACTGTTCCTGCTGTCGATGTTCATCTCGCCGCTGGTGGGGGCGATCTCCGGTCTTCCGGCTATCACCGCACCTGCCTTGATTATTGTGGGCTGCTTTATGATGGAAGGATTGGCCCGGATTCAGTGGAAATCGTTCGATGAGGCGTTTCCGGCCTTCGCGATCCTGTTGATGATGCCGCTCACCGCCAGCATCGCCACCGGGATCGCCGTTGGGTTCATCACGTATCCGGTGATGAAGCTGGTCAGCGGCAAAGGGCGGGAGGTTCACCCGTTGCTTTATGTGTTTGGCGTGATCTTCGTGATTCAACTGGCTTTTTTTCCGGCGCACTAGGAAATTGAAGAAGATTTTGTTACTCGTTTTAATCTGGCTGAGACCCTTTTTTCGGCAGGCCGTCATATAATGAACCTGTAAGCCATACAATGGAAATCCTGAGGCGGTAAATCGCTGGATGTGCAGACATGAGAAAGGCGGACCTGACATGAAAAATTGGTTTACAGCGCTGCTTCCCCTGGCGCTCATTGTGATGTTACCTGGGCTGGATGCCCATGCACCGTCGTCCTTCGGGTTTCTTGCCGGAGCGGGAACGGGAACAGGAGCCAAGTCGTCGACTGTTAGGATGGCGGAACTGCAGTTACCCGAGACGGTTACGGTATACTTGAACGCCGTGAGCCTTGATTCTGACGGAGGAGTTCTCACGGTGGACCCGGTCTTGTGGTATCAGGGGGATGAGGCGGCGGCGATCTTCGCAGAACGCGAACCGGAGGCTGGCATTGACGGACCACCGGACGGCTATTATATCGTCAATGACGCGGTGGAATCGGTGAGTTATCCGGTTTCCCCAGAAGCTGAAGTTATACTGCAAATTTATGACCGTACCGGTAAGCCGGAGGATATCGAAATCAAGGCAGATGAAACCGTAACCTTTAAGAAATTTAAGGAGTTGTTCCAACAGACGGATCTGCTGGATCTCAGCCTATTCCCATATCACCTCACGCTGAAAGAAGGCAAGGTCGTCCGGATCGTACAGCAATATGTGCCGTGACATCTGCATGAAGGTATGAGATTCAAGCCGGAGGATATCGCTCCGGTTTTTTTTATTTGGGTGTTGCTGATAAAATCGTGTAGCACAATTTTGCAGTTGTAGTATAATATTTCCTTAGACGTAGTTCTTTGTACCCAATACATTCATTTTATCATGAGCCTCACTTTAAGGGGGGAGAACGGATGAACGCCCACCAAATTCATATCAAAAACATTTGGATGCTGAAATTGCTTGTCGGCTTGTTTATTGTTGCCAGTGTGCTGCAAATGCTGGTTCATCGGCATTTCGAAGTGGCACAACCGATCTTGGGCGCTTCCCTGCTCTTGGTGCTGGCCGGATTTGTGGTAAGACGCCGCTGGCCGCGGCTTACGATGATCTTAACGCTAGTGATGCTGTTCATTTACCTCAATATAATGGTATTCACGGATTTGTCCGTGACGAATTATATATTCCTGGGGCTGCTGCCGCTCCTCAGCTTGATGTATCATCATTATCTTGCGGTGGCAGTGGCAGGCGCACTTCATCTTCTGTCGATGCTGTATTTAGCGCTGACATACCGGGGGGCGCTGTTGAGCGGGAAGCTGGAACGCGGCGATGCTGCATTTTTTGTAGTATACGGTCTGTTTATCTTATCGTTTTGCTTGATCTATGTACTGACGACGAAGATGCTGTCACCTCGAACTGAAAGCGACAAGTTGCCTTTGAATGATATCCTTGAAAGCGCATCCGTTGGGGTCTGGGCTTATGACCTCAGTAAAATGGAATTGGAGGTTTCCTCCGGGTTCGAGCAAATTACGGGATATTCGAAAGAGAGCCTGAAGGGGAGGCAAGTGCAGGAGATCATCTACCCTGCGGACTTGAAGCTATTCCTCGAGATCCAGCATGAACTCATCCTTCGAAAAACGAACTCCACGAAGGAATGCCGCATCGTTCGGCCCGACGGTGAAATCAGATGGTTCCAGAACCGGGCACGGCCGTATTTCAACAACCATGGGCATCTCGTAAGGCTGGAAGGGGTCGTTATTGATATCACGGAACGGAAGCAGCTAGAGGAAAAAATTCAATTCCTGGCCTATCATGACGAGCTGACGGGACTAGCCAATCGGGCAAAATTTAATGCGAAATACGAAGAAACACAGGGGCGAGGAGAGCCGGTCGCCCTGATGTTCCTGGATCTGGACAATTTCAAGGAAGTGAACGACACCTACGGCCATGAAGCCGGGGATGAATTGTTGAAGCATATCGCAGGCCGGCTGGTTTCCCTGGTCCGGGCACAGGATATGGTTTGCCGTTTGGGCGGGGATGAATTCGTGATCCTGCTGGTGAACTTGCAGGAGGACGGGGTATTAAAAGTGCTGGACCGCATTCGATCCAGCCTGGCTGAAGGTTATGTGTATCGGGGAATGCGCATCAGCATCTCGGCCAGCATTGGCATCAGCCTGTCGCCGGACGGGAACGCCAGCTTAGAGGATATGCTTCGGCTCGCCGATGCAACGATGTATGATGTCAAGCGGGGCGGCGACACGATCCGGATGACCGCTGATTCCGGTTTGCCGCTGCCCAGCTGATTTATTTCTTCTCCCCTCGGTTTTCTTTCCGTTCCAAATAGATCGCTCCGAGCCATTGACTGGCAGCAAACAACACCACCATGCCAAGGACCACTAGAAAGCGGTTGTCTCCCTTACGCAGCAAGAGCTGCAGCAGGAACAAGGCGACCGCCACTTCCGTCCACACCAGACCGCGTTTGCGCAGCGCCTTGAGATCGTACGCCCCGGAACTCATTTTACGCAAATTCAATACGGCGATCACAGCGAGGATAAGTAGAAAAATCAAAGATCCAATCAGGTCTTCTGTGGAGAACATGGACAATACGCGAACCCCTCTTCTACAGTATTGGTACAACTTACTTGCATTTTAGCTTAAGCCTTCAGGTCATGGCAAACGAATCGAATACATTAGTTTGTGAAATTTCGCTCAAATCCATTTGTCAAGGACATATTCAACAGCCATTATTTCAAAAGTAAGATATCTTCTTTTTAACTAGATAAAAAGAGGATGATGGAGAATGGCGATCACCAAATTTCTCAAGCTGGTGGAAATCCAGACGAAGGCCGCAAGCATGATTCCGCTTTTGTTTGGCACGGTCTATGCTGTTTACCGGTTCCATGTGTTTGAGCCTTGGCATTTTGTGCTCATGCTGATTTCCTTGCTCAGCTTCGACATGACCACGACGACGATAAACAACTATATGGATTATAAAAAAGCGAAGCGCAAGCACGGCTATGGCTATGAAAAACATAATGCCATCGTCAAGTACGGCATGAATCCAACCGCGGTGCTGGCACTGATTATTTTGCTGTTCACGATCGCAGTGACCGCAGGAGTGCTGCTGTTCCTTCAGACCGGGTGGCTGCTGCTGTTGCTGGGCGCGTTGTCGTTTGCGGTTGGCATTTTATATTCCTTTGGGCCGATACCGATCTCCCGGATGCCGCTGGGCGAAATTTTTTCCGGACTGTTCATGGGATTTGTTATTATATTTGTGTCGGCTTACATCCATGCGGGCGACCAACTGGCTTCACTTTCGCTGCAGGGCGGCACGGTGATTCTCCAAGTTCATTTGCTGGAGACGCTGCTGGTCTTCCTCATCTCCATACCGGCGATTTTTGGCATTGCCAACATCATGCTGGCCAACAATATTTGCGATATGGAAGAGGATATCGACAACAAACGCTACACCTTACCGATCTACATTGGAAAAGGTCCGGCGCTGCTGTTGTTTAAGCTGCTCTATTATGCGGCCTACGTGGATGTGATTGTACTGGCGATCCTGGGGGTTCATCCATTGATACTGCTGCTGGTTCTCCTCACCGTGGTGCCAGTGTCCAAAAATATCCGAACGTTTACTGCGCAGCCTACCAAGCAATTTACGTTTGGCTTATCGGTGAAAAATTTCCTGCTGACCAATATGGCGCGTATCCTCGCGCTGATTATCGCCGTCGTGTTGCCCTTCTAACGATGGATTCCGGCGGGGATGTATCCGTGTGATCCGGGTCCGACGCATGGGTTGGCAGACTTGAGGAGGAAGCAAAGAGACGATGGACAATCGAGGCAAGCTGCGGATCGGAATGGTTGGCGGCGGTTGGCGGGCTGAATTTTATTTGCGGATTGCCCGCGCGCTGCCGGAGCGTTTTGAGGTGAGCAACATCTATATGCGGGACGAGGCAAAAGGTCGGGAAGTGAACTGGGTATGGGGCGTTCCGGTGACAACAAATTGGGAGGCCTTCCTGAAGCAGCGGGATTTCGACTTTGTGGTGTTGTCTTTGCCTCGGACGGTTACGCCGGAGTACCTGGTTCGGCTCGCTGCAGCGGGCATACCCGTGCTGACGGAGACGCCGCCGGCGGTCGATCTGTCCGGGCTGTACCAACTCTATGAAACCGTAGGATCTACGGCGAAAATTCAAGTGGCCGAGCAGTTCCTGTTCCAGCCGATGCATGCGGCCCGCCTTGCCGTCGCGCGGTCGGGTCTCTTGGGCGAGGTGTCGCACGTGCAGGTATCGGCGGGACACGGCTATCACGGCATCAGCCTGATTCGGCAACTGCTCGGAGTGGGATTCGAGGAGGCGGAAATCCGCGGGGAGCAGATTTCCTCCCCGCTCGTTCAAGGCCCCGGCCGCGGAGGCTGGCCGGAGGTGGAGCAGATCGTCACTTCGTCTCAGACGATTGCGCTGCTTAGGTTCGGTGAGCGGACGGCATTGTTCGATTTCACCTACGATCAATATTTCTCACCGATCCGGCGTCATCGCGTGCTGGTGCGCGGCGTCCGGGGGGAAATCGACGGGACGGAGCTTCGCTACCTTCGCGATTTCCGCACCCCGGTGGAGCTGCAGCTGCGGCGGGTGGATGCCGGCCAGAACGGCAGCCTCTTGGGGTATTACCACGAAGGTGTGCTGGCCGGCTCCGAATGGGTGTACGTGAACCCGTTCCGGCCGGGACGGCTGACGGACGAAGAGATCGCCATCGCCACCAGCTTGGAGAAGATGGGGCAATACGTACATGGAGGCCCTTCGTTCTACAGCTTGGCGGAGGCGGCCCAGGACCAATACCTGTCCTTGATGATGGAGCAGGCGGTCCAATCTGGGCAGACGGTGCGGACCGAGCGCCAGCCCTGGGCCATCGAATCGCAAAAAGCAGAGTGAATCCATTGACGGGACTGACCCCATAGTGTGGGACAAATAAAAACACCTTCAAGAAAATTTGCCCATGTCGTAAGATATGGAGACAACCTTGGAGGTGTTTTTTTCATTGGGAACAAGAGTTAGTTATCCCCCTAGAA
>Ga0310829_1000503_pt1 | contig 32393 bp, 35 predicted proteins | sample WT_ome_4_FD_202244 | JGI IMG/M metagenome (GOLD analysis project Ga0310829, IMG submission 202244) | Sorghum-adapted microbial communities enriched on wild type (WT) sorghum from Joint BioEnergy Institute, Emeryville, California, United... ...
ATGTGAATGTTTGGGACGTGTTGCATAACACGCTATCTGGGACGGATGGATTGGGCGGTGTGGAGACAAGAGGGCTCTTGCGCACAGGCATGCCTTATAAATTGTAATCAACGCATTAGGATACATACATTGTAAAAAAATGTGTAGACTATGTGACAAACATCCATTGACAAAAATCCGAACTCCCTGATATAATTACTCTCTTTGTTTTAGGGTTTGACAAAATTGCTCGAAAGATGTTATAATTTTGTTAGCGAGGTGGGTTAAACATGGGAAAAACCATTCAGGACATTAAATGCGCGTTGGACGAACGAATCGGTGAACGTCTGACCCTGAAGGCAAATGGGGGCAGGAGGAAAACCATCCAACGAGTCGGTGTCTTGGAGGAAACTTATCCTTCGGTTTTCATCGTGAAACTTGACCGAGACTCTAATGCTTACGAAAGAGTATCATACAGTTATACGGATGTGTTAACAGAAACCGTTGAAATCACTTTTCTTAAAGAAGCGGCTGGCGGGCAGTAAGGCAATTTTGTCTCACTGCTTTTTTTCTTTTTGTCAAAAACCACCCTTTTTCATATTCCAAAGGTCTTTAACGAATAATATAAAGGCTCAATAGTTTAAAGGAGGTTTTCCCATGGCGAGACGCCGCGGTTTCATGTCTGAGGCTTTGAAAGAAGAAATCGCCAAAGAGCTTGGCTTTTATGATACGGTCCAACGAGAAGGTTGGGGCGGGATCAAAGCCCGAGACGCTGGGAACATGGTAAAAAAAGCGATTGAAATGGCGCAAAGGCAAATGGCAGATCGTTAAAGAAACAGGAACTATTGAGCATCCGGAGGCTTGTCCTCCGGATTTTTTCGTTTTACACTAGCAGATGAGGTATCAATCGTTCTTTCGTTGCGGAAGAGCCATTTTATCGCTATTCTATGAGTAAGTCATTATGGTGCTGAAATAGAGGCGGGTGAACTGCTTGAAGGTGATGGAAAAAGCGTCGGCGAAGATTAATTTAGCTTTAGATGTACTTGGAAAAAGAGCGGATGGTTACCATGAGGTCTCAATGGTAATGACGACCGTTGATTTAGCCGACCATATTGAAATAGAAGAAACCAACAGAGAAGATATCTACATTCGCGCCACAGCGCCGTTTGTTCCGGAAGATGAACGCAATTTGGCGTACAAGGCTGCGGCATTGATGAAAGAGCGGTTTCGCATCCAAAGAGGCCTATCGATCATCATCCATAAACAAATCCCCGTGGCAGCGGGACTCGCTGGAGGTTCCAGTGATGCAGCTGCGACGATCCGGGCTTTAAATCGTTTATGGAACCTTAATCTTTCAACCGAAGAGATGATGAGGCTGGGCACTGAAATCGGTTCGGATGTTGCCTTTTGTGTTCACGGAGGAACAGCGTTAGCCACAGGTCGGGGTGAAAAGATTAAGGCTTTACCTGCCCCACCGTCTTGCTGGGTTGTGTTAGCCAAACCACCCGTCGCGGTTTCAACGGGAAATGTTTACAGTGCTTTAAATTTACAGGCTATTTCTCACCCCAACGTCCAAGGCATGATTCAGGCATTGCGGGAAGGAAGCTTTGAGAACATCTGCCGCCATTTAGGAAATGTCTTAGAATCCGTTACAATACCGGCTGTCCCCGAGGTCGGACAAATTAAAACATTAATGAAAAAGCTTGGGGCAGATGGTGTTTTAATGAGCGGTAGCGGGCCAACGGTATTTGGATTGACGCAGTACGAATCGCGGGCCCAAAAACTTGTAAACAGCTTAAAAGGATTTTGCGGCGATGTTTATGCGGTTAGGCTCATTGGCCGTCCATCTTGATGGTGCTTGTTTGGTTGTGTAAGATGATTTTGTAATCTAGTCACGGAGGATCTCTCATGAAATTGAAAAGAAGCGGCCGTTTGGTAGATATGACAAGATATTTAATGGAGCATCCAAATACCATCGTTTCCTTGACGGAATTTAGCGAACGCTACGAGTCGGCGAAGTCATCCATTAGCGAAGATTTGGCCATCATTAAGGAAAGCTTTGAAGCCCAAGGGGTTGGAAAATTGGTGACCTTGCCCGGGGCAACCGGTGGGGTAAAATACATTCCGTATATCAAGAAAAAGGCGGCAGAAAGCTTTTTAACTTCTTTAGGCCAAATGTTGTCGAGTCAAGAACGTCTTCTTGCGGGCGGCTATCTTTTTATGACGGATATTTTGGGTGACCCTTTTATCATTAAAGAGATCGGACGGCTCATCGCTTCGGTTTATATACATAACGACATCGATGTCGTGATGACAATGGAAACCAAAGGCATTCCCATCGCGTATGCCGCTGCATCGCAATTAAATGTCCCGGTGGTCATAGCTCGCCGAAGCAGCAAGGTCACCGAGGGTTCAACAGTGAGCATCAACTATGTTTCGGGTTCTTCAAAACGGATTCAGTCCATGGTTTTGCCGAGGCGGAGTTTGTCGAAAGGCTCCCGCGTCTTAATCGTCGATGACTTTATGAAAGCAGGCGGAACGATCAAAGGCATGATGCATTTAGTCGCCGAATTTGAATGTCTCACCGTCGGCATCGCTGTGTTAGTTGAAACAGGAGGCGAAAGCCCAAAATTAGTGGATCGGTATTTATCGCTTCTAAAGTTAGGGCAAATAAAAGAAGGCACCGCTGTCCCCATAGAAATCGGCAATTATTTTAATTATTTTAGGGAGGAATAAAAATGAAAGCAACTTATACCAAAGATGCTCCGGAAGCAATCGGACCATACTCACAAGGTGTGATCGTTAATAATTTATTTTTCAGCTCCGGACAAATTCCGTTAAAACCGAATGGCGAACTTGTCACAGGCGATATCGAAGCCCAAGTACACCAAGTCTTTGCGAACTTGAAAGCTGTTTTGGAAAGCGCCGGTGCTTCACTTAAAACAGTTGTCAAAACAACAGTTTTCATTCGTCGCATGGCTGATTTTCCTAAAGTCAACGAAGTGTACGCAAGCTATTTTACTGACCACCGTCCCGCCCGTTCTTGTGTAGAAGTTTCCGGATTGCCCAAAGATGTGGATGTAGAAATCGAAGTCATTGCCCTTGTGAAGGAGTAAAAACTTTTTTTATATTTTTTTATTGTTTTGAAGGATTTTCGAATTTTTTGTAGAATGATTGTAATAGTTTCTTATCTATGGGAAAAGGTGGTGCCAAAAAGAATGGAAGTGACAGATGTAAGATTGCGCAGAGTGAACACGGATGGACGCATGCGTGCCATTGCCTCCATCACGATTGATCATGAATTTGTCATTCATGACATCCGCGTGATCGATGGTAATAATGGCATGTTTGTCGCCATGCCGAGCAAAAGAACGCCGGATGGCGAATTCCGTGATATTGCCCACCCGATCACTTCTAGCACACGAGAAAAAATCCAAACGGCGGTACTTGAAGAATTCCACCGGCTTGGTGATGTCGAACTTGAAGAAGCAGGAGCATCGTAATCCTGTATCTGGGAACCCTGTATGGGGTTCCTTTTGTTTTGCTCGCCGCCTCGTTTCCTTGAAAAACCACCTCATTTAAGATATAGTCATCTATGGATGACTAGAAAAATGGGAGGGTAACAAGTGTCCCAACGTTATGCCGTTATTCTTGCGGCTGGTAAAGGCACAAGAATGAAATCGAGTTTGTATAAGGTTCTTCATCCGGTTTGCGGAAAACCGATGATTAAACATATTCTCGACCAAATCGACCCTATTGGCTTCGACCGCATTGTGACGATCGTCTCAGAAGGGGCCGAAGCCGTGAAAGCTGAACTTGGCGACCGCGTCGCCTATGCCATTCAAGCCGAGCAACTCGGCACCGCCCATGCGACGTTACAAGCCGCCGCGCATTTGGAAGGACTCCGAGGGACGACCGTTGTTCTTTACGGAGATACCCCTCTTATTACAGGGGAGACGGTTTCAAAGCTCCTTCAACACCATGAAGAAAGCGGTGCCGTCTGTACGGTGCTAACTGCAATCGCTTCCAATCCTAAAGGATACGGACGCATTATACGAAACAGCAATGGACAAGTCATTGACATTGTCGAAGAAAAAGATGCCACGGCAGAGCAGAAGGCGATCACGGAAATCAACACGGGCATTTACTGTTTTGACAACGTCAAACTCTTCGATGTGTTAAAACGTGTCGATAATGACAATGCTCAAAAGGAATACTATTTGCCAAGCGCTTTCACATTATTGCGGGCAATGGGTGAAAAGGTTTCTGCTTATCAAGCAGATGTTTTTGAAGATACGCTGGGCGTCAATGACCGCGTGGCTTTGGCACAGGCGGAAGCCATCATGCAGAAGCGAATTAACGAAGCTTTAATGATGTCCGGTGTAACGATTAAAGACCCGCAAACGACTTATATTGAAGCAGATGTAAAAATTGGTAAAGATACGGTGATTCTACCCGGATCCATTCTATCCGGTCGGACGGAAATCGGCGAAGGCTGCATCATTGGACCGAACAGCGAGATTTCCAACACGAAGGTCGGCAACTATACGACTATTCGCCATTCTGTTGTTTCTGATAGTGAAATTGGTAGTGAAGTCCAAATCGGCCCGTTCAGCCACATCCGCCCGCAAACGGCAATTGGTGACCGAGCTAAGGTCGGCAACTTTGTTGAAGTCAAAAAATCGACGATTGGTGAAGGCAGTAAGGCATCCCATCTAAGCTATGTCGGTGATGCAGAAATTGGCAAGGATGTGAATTTGGGATGCGGAATGATTACGGTCAATTATGATGGGAAGTATAAATATTTAACAAAAGTAGAAGACGGCGCCTTCATCGGGTGTAACGTCAATCTCATCGCACCGGTCACAGTCGGCAAAGAAGCGATCGTCGCCGCTGGCTCAACCATCACGGAAGACGTGGAAGCCGACAGTCTCGCGATTGCCCGCGCGCGGCAAACAAATAAAGCACATTACGCCAATCGATATAATCATAAGAAAAAATAACGGAGGTCCCTGGCATGCCAAGCTATCTTGATCCCGATTTAAAAGTCTTTTCATTAAACTCCAATCCCGAACTATCAGAGGAAATTGCTAGGCACATCGGCATTCACCTCGGAAAATCATCGGTGTCCACCTTCAGCGATGGTGAAATTCAAATTAACATTGAAGAAAGCATCAGAGGGTGCGATGTTTATGTCATTCAATCAACCTGTGCACCTGTTAATAAACATTTGATGGAACTGTTGATCATGTTGGATGCATTAAAAAGAGCATCCGCCAAAACGATCAATGTTGTCATGCCGTACTACGGTTATGCCAGGCAAGACCGTAAGGCACGGGCTCGCGAACCGATTACAGCAAAGCTAGTCGCCAACTTATTAGAAACGGCTGGTGCGACCCGGGTCATTACCGTCGATTTACATGCACCACAGATCCAAGGGTTTTTTGACATCCCAGTGGACCAATTGCTAGGTGTTCCAATTTTATCTGATTATTTTAAGAAGAAGAACCTCGATGATATCGTTGTCGTTTCTCCAGACCACGGCGGTGTGACGCGCGCGCGGAAAATGGCCGACCGTCTGAAAGCGCCGATTGCCATCATTGACAAACGCCGTCCCCGTCCGAACGTTGCGGAAGTCATGAACATCATCGGTAATATTGAAGGGAAAACCGCGATTATTATTGACGATATCATTGATACGGCCGGAACGATCACATTGGCTGCGAATGCCTTAATAGAAAATGGGGCCAAAGAAGTGTATGCGTGCTGCACACACCCTGTTTTATCCGGACCAGCAGTTGAGAGAATTGAGCGATCAAATATTAAGGAATTGGTCGTGACAAACACGATTCCGCTTCCCAAAGAGAAACGCATCGAAAAGATTGTCCAGCTTTCCATGGCACCGCTTTTGGGTGAAGCCATTATCCGTGTTCATGAACAGCTGTCGGTCAGCAAGCTTTTTGATTAAACGTTGCCTTGTTTCAAAAAAGGGTAAACCGGAAATAGTGATAGATGGAAAGGAGTGTTTTTCTCATGGCTATGGCATTAACAGCAGAGAAAAGAGAGTCATCCAAGAAATCTGTCACACGAAACTTAAGGCGAAACGGAAAAATCCCGGCGGTTTTATACGGAAAGACGGTGACGAATCAACTCATCGCTGTCGATGAACGGGAAATGATTCGGGTCTTTCAAGAAAACGGCCGAAATGGTGTTGTGCAAATGCAATTGGACGGAACAACAATTTCCGTCATCGCGCATGAAATTCAATATGATCCGTTAAAAAGAAAATGGTTGCATTTAGACTTTCTGGAAGTGGATATGGATCACGAGATGGATGTGGATGTGCCGATTCTTTTTATGGGTGAAGATGTGGTCAACAAAGCGGGCGGTGTCATTCAACATCAATTGAACGAATTAAAAGTAAGAGCTTTGCCTAAGGACATACCCGGGGCCATTGAAGTCGACGTCTCTGACATGAAGGTCGGGGACGTACTGAAAGTTAAGGACATAAAAGCAAAAAGTGGGTATACTTTACTTAATGAAGATGATGACGTGATTGTCTCCGTCATTCCACCGGCGCGCGACCGGGGTCAAGAAGACTTGGATGTAAAAGCGGAGATTGAAGAAAACAAAGAGGATCATGCTGAATCAGAAGAATAAATGTCTTCGGCGGCGTAACCCCTGTGGTTACGCCCTTTTAAGATAGGGCATATTTGGGGAGAGTCGATGGTATGAAGCTTTTTGTCGGACTTGGGAATCCGGGTTCTGAATATCAATCCACGCGGCATAATATAGGTTTTGAAGTGGTGGAGCAACTTGCCAAACAGCTTGAGATCCCGCTTACCCAAACAAAATTTAATGCGATTTATGGAAAAGGAAATGTTCAAGGGGAAGACGTCTTTTTGTTAAAGCCATTAACGTATATGAATGCCTCCGGTGAAGCCGTTGGTCCGTTTATGCGCTATTTCAAGCTGGAACTTGATGATCTTATTGTTATTTATGATGATTTGGATTTAGCGGTAGGAAAAATCCGACTTCGTCTGAAGGGGAGTGCTGGCGGCCACAATGGCATGAAATCCATTATCCGCCATGTCGGCTCCCAAGATTTTAAGAGAATTCGGGTCGGCATCGGCAGGCCAGAGGGACGTCAGCCGGTCGTTGATTTTGTTTTAAAACCATTTTCTAAAGAAGAGCGTCCGATTGTCGATGAGACGGTCAAAAAGGCAGCGTTAGCATGTACAAAGGCGATTACCGAACCCTTTACGAATGTCATGAATGCTTTTAATTGAATAAATAAATAGATAGCGGCAATACTACTCCTAGCAACATGCTTAACATCAACGCTTGGAGGCGTATTTCGCGTGGATATTTTTTATCATTGCCGGCATTGTGGGACACAAGTCGGCCATATCAAAAATGATGTTTTTCGAACGGATCAGCTCGGGTTTGATAAGTTAAGCCCCAAGGAAAGGGCTGAGTTGATACATTATGATGCAAACGGTCATGTCAACGTATCGACCATTTGCGAAGATTGTCAGGAAGCTCTGGAGCGCAATCCAGATTTGCACCAGTTTGATAATTTCATTCAATAGCAAGCTTTGGCTTTGGCCAAAGCGTTTTTCTCTACATCTTTTTATTTTTTGTACAGGTAAGAAAGGATCATTTTTATAGGCCGGTATAAGGGTAATTAAGGTTCTACCTTTGCGCCCAAAAGGCTTGTCTGTTTTAATAAGCGTTCGCTTTTCCGATTTTGGGAGGGGAAATTCATTGCTTGGTTTAAAGCAATATGTGAAGAGTCATCTCATGGACTTACAATTAATAGAGGATGGGTTTGCAGGCGGGATGCGTCAACAATTGGTATCGGGTTTGACGGGTGCCGCCAAAACGCTTTGGATGTCTTCCCTTTATGAAAGGCGAAGCGGCGCCGTCATGGTTGTGACCCACAATCTTTATCAGGCTCAAAAACTTTACGAAGATTTAAATGAGTTATTGCCTGAGGAAGAAGTGTTTTTGTATCCTGCCAACGAACTCATCGCCTCAGAGCTTGCTGTAGCGAGTCCCGAACTGCGCTCAGAACGCATTGCTGTATTAAATTATTTTGCTGAAAATAAGAAAGGGATCGTTATTGTCCCCGTTAGCGGCTTAAAACGATGGGTTGCCCCCAAACCGGTATGGAAAAAAGCGTTACTATCTTTTAAGGTCGGCGACATCGTTGATGTGCCTCAGACCTTAGCCACATTGACGGCCATTGGCTATGAGCGGGAAGATATGGTTCAGGGGCCAGGAGAATTCAGCATGCGGGGCGGTATTTTGGATATATACCCGCTGACGGAAGAAAATCCTGTGAGAATCGAGTTTTTTGATGATGAAGTCGATTCGATTCGTTTTTTTGATAGTGATTCACAAAGGTCTTTAGATAAATTACAGCAGATTTCCATTGGTCCGGCAAAGGAACTCATCCTTTATCCGGAACACTTTGAACGGGCAGAAAAAGCCTTGAAAAAAGCGCTGTCGCAAACGCTTAATAAGGTGAAAGATGAAATCGTAAAAGAGCGTTTGACAGAAAACATTACAAACGAAGCGGATGCTTTGGCCGAACAACGCCTGTTTGATGACATCAGTAAATACATCACGTTCTTTTATGAGGAGTCGGCAACTCTATTAAGCTATATGCCGGAAGATACATTGATCATTGTGGATGAAGTTAATAGAGTCCAAGAAACCGCAGAACAATTGGACCGGGAAGAGGCCAATTGGTTAACGGATATGTTAGAGAGAGGGACCATTGTCCAAGGGGCGCATCTTACCAAGAAGTGGTCGGACATTCATCCCTTTGATCATGCCTCAACGCTTTATTTATCGCTTTTTTTGCGCCATCATCCAAACATTCAGCCAGAAAATATCATTAATGTCACTTGTCGCAGCATGCAAGATTTCCACGGGCAAATCCATGTTCTTAAAAATGAATGTCAGCGATGGGAAAAAGGGAAGTTTGCCGTCGTTTTTCTAGCGGAAAATACAGAACGTGCCAAGCGCATGGTACGCGTTTTTGAGGACTATGGGATTACCTCGGAATTGGTGGAAAGTGCAACACCGCCCGTGCCGGGGAAAAGGCATGTCATGATCGGTCAATTGGGCAACGGTTTTGAACTCGTTCAACAAAAATTAGCAGTCATTACTGAAAAGGAAGTCTTTGCCCATAAACCTCGTAAAAAAGCAGCGAAAAACGCTACAAGGATATCCAATGCGGAACGGTTAAAAAATTATAATGAGTTAAAAGTCGGCGATTATGTCGTTCATATTGACCACGGTATTGGGCGATATGTTGGCATTGAAACGTTAGAAGTTGCCGGGGTTCACAAAGACTATTTGCAAATTGTCTACAAAGGAAATGATAAGCTTTACGTTCCTGTGGAAAAGATTGACCAAGTCCAAAAATACGTGAGTGCTGAAGGGAAAGAACCGAAGCTTTACGCATTGGGCGGAAGTGACTGGAAACGCGTTAAATCGAAAGCTAGGTCGTCTGTCCAAGATATCGCTGATGATTTGATCAAACTGTATGCTGAACGCGAGGCGAGTGTCGGACACGCTTTCCAAAAGGACGGTCCGGAGCAAAGGGAATTTGAAGCGGCTTTTCCATATCAAGAAACGGAGGATCAACTCAGAGCCATTGAAGAAATTAAACGCGATATGGAGCGGCCGCGACCGATGGATCGCCTGCTGTGCGGCGATGTCGGGTACGGGAAAACAGAAGTAGCTTTGCGTGCCGCATTTAAAGCGATCATAGAAGGAAAACAAGTCGCCTTTCTTGTGCCGACGACGATTCTTGCCCAACAGCATTATGAGACCGCTAAGGAGCGTTTCAGCGAGTTTGCTGTGAATATCGGTGTTTTAAGCCGTTTTCGCACCCGAAAAGAACAGCAAGAGACGATCAAGGGATTAAAAAAAGGAACCATTGATATGGTCATCGGCACCCATCGCTTGTTGTCTAAGGATGTTCAGTTTAAAGATTTAGGGCTGTTGATCGTGGATGAAGAGCAGCGATTCGGTGTTACCCATAAAGAAAAGATAAAAAAGATGAAAGCAAACGTTGACGTGTTAACGCTAACGGCAACCCCCATTCCGCGGACGCTGCATATGTCCATGCTTGGCGTTAGGGATTTGTCCATTATTGAAACACCGCCGGAAAATCGGTTCCCGGTACAAACTTACGTGACCGAATACAGCGATGCCCTTGTCCGAGAAGCCATTGAAAGAGAATTGGCACGGGACGGACAAGTTTACTTTCTTTATAATCGCGTCGAGTCCATCCAGCGTATGGCTGAAGAGATTCGCCGCCTTGTACCGGACGCCCGCGTGACCTTTGCCCACGGACAAATGCATGAAAATGAACTGGAAGCGGTGATGCTGGACTTTTTAGAAGGGGTTTATGATGTGTTGGTCAGCACTACAATTATTGAAACCGGTGTTGACATTCCCAATGTTAACACACTGATTGTCTATGACGCTGACCGCATGGGGTTATCACAACTGTATCAGCTGAGGGGGCGTGTCGGCAGGTCCAATCGGGTTGCGTATGCTTATTTTACGTATCAAAAGGATAAAGTCATGAATGAAGTCACTGAAAAACGATTGCAGGCGATTAAAGAATTCACAGAACTCGGCTCAGGATTTAAAATTGCCATGCGCGATTTATCGATCCGCGGCGCTGGTAATCTGTTGGGGGCCGAACAACATGGGTTTATCGATTCGGTCGGTTTTGACCTTTATACGCAAATGCTGAAAGAAGCGATTGATGAACGTAAAGGTCAACCGGTGGCAAGAGTCCATCGCCAACCGGTCATTGAAATCGAGGCAGATGCGTATATCCCCGAAAGCTATATTCCCGATTCGCTTCAGAAAATTGAAATGTATAAAAAACTCAAAGCCGCCGATGCGTTTAATGAGCTCGAGGATATAAAAGAAGAATTGATCGACCGTTTTGGCGATTATCCAAGGGAAGTTGAAGATCTTTTAGAGATCACAAAAATAAAAATATTAGCCGAAAAGCTTCTCATCGAAAAAATTTCCGAAGAAAAATCGTCCTACAAAGTGTTGTTTTCTGAAGAGGCGACCCGTATACTGGACAAATTCAGCCTGTTTGATACTGTAAGTGAATATGGAAACGACGCTGTTCTCGGTACGTCGGGCAACAAAATTAAATTTACCCGGTATACCAAAAATCAAAGTGACCATGTTAAACTCATGCTGCTCTCGGAAGTTTTGGAAAAAATATATAAAAACCAACATTTAACTGTAACAGCGGGGAATCCTGCCCAATAATGAATAGAAAGGCAAGCGGCGAAAGATAATAAGGTTGGAAACATCGAATGGTATCTTCTTGCATCAAAGTCAATATTACTGAAAGTGAGGGTATCTGTGATGAAGGCAACAGGCATTGTTCGTCGCATAGATGATTTGGGTCGGGTGGTCATACCGAAAGAAATTCGGCGGACACTCCGAATTCGCGAAGGGGACCCGTTGGAAATCTTTGTCGACCGTGACGGAGAAGTCATTTTAAAAAAATATTCGCCTATCAATGAACTCGGCGATTTTGCCCAAGAATATGCCGATTCGTTAGCCGAAAATTCCGGAAGGCTCGTTCTTATTGCCGACCGTGATGCCTTTATTGCTGTCTCCGGCGGTTCCAAAAAAAGCTATCTGGATAAGGCGATCGGAGCAACGGTCGAAAAAGCGATGGAGGGAAGAATAACGATAAAAGATAAAGGCGGTAAAGTCGATCTCTTGGAAGACGGAGCGACGGATATTGGGTCCTACGTGATCGCCCCGATCGTTGCCGGAGGAGACCCTATCGGTGCCGTCGTACTGATTTCCAAGGACCATGAAGAACTGGGTGAAGTGGAGACGAAACTCGCAGAAACAGCTGCCGGGTTTTTGGCAAGGCAAATGGAAAGCTAAGAGAGACAAGGCTTGTCTCTCTTTTTCATGTTTAACTTGCCATTGCCACTTTGTGGTATAATCCCTTTTAGACAGAGAGAATTTTGTCGTTTTGGGGGATTTCATGAACAAATTGGTCTTTCGCGGCACCGTCATTCTGACAGCCAGTGCCCTTATCATTAAAATTCTTAGCGCCGTCTATCGGCTTCCGTATCAAAATCTCGCTGGGGATGTAGGCTTTTATGTCTATCAACAAGCCTATCCCTTTTTTGCGCTCGCTGGCGTCATGGGTGGTTTTGGTTTTCCTGTTATTTTATCGAAATTGGCCGCTGAAAAAACGGATGTGAAAGGACAAGCTGTCATTTTCAAAACAGCTGCCATGATGCTCGGTGCCGTTGGGGGTCTATTGTTCTTGACTTTGTTCCTCGGTGCGCCTTCCCTTGCAGACTGGATGGGAGACCCACGTCTTGCTCCTCTCTTTCGTCTCACGGGGTTGATTTTTTTGGTGATGCCGATGTTAGCCCTTCTCAGGGGGTATTTCCAAGGCGTCCACTACTGGATGCTGCCGACCGGGGTTTCGCAAGTGGCGGAACAAACGGTTCGGGTCACTCTCATCCTTGGCCTGTCGTTTTATCTGTTTTCAATTGGCGCAGGCCCTTATGCTTTTGGATCGGCGGCCGTTTTCGGTTCAGCCGTTGCCCCTTATGTGGCTGCTGTCATTTTATTGTTTTTTTATATGAAAAGGCCAAGGGTGGTACGCGCAAAATGGCGCTCTGTTCGTTTGGACGGGAAAGTGGCTTGGCGTCTATTAGCGGAAGGTTTAGCTTATACCTTAACGGCACTTTCTGTTGTTTTTTTTCAGTTCTCAGATGTGATCAGCCTTGTCCCATTGTTAACCCATGCTGGTGTTTCGGAGGCAAAGGCACTGAAAGGCATTTATGACCGCGCCTATCCGTTAATTCAAATGGGGATGACCTTTTCAACAGCGCTCACCGCTGCGATGATTCCGGTTGTAGCGAAGATTACACATCAAAAGGATGAGGCTGAGTTGCGCCGCAATATTCAACAAGCTTTACGATGGGTGATCCTACTTGGTGGGGCGCAATCTGTCGGATTGTTTAGTATTATAAAGCCGTTAAATATTATGCTTTTTAAAAACGGTGATGGAACTTTGGCTTTGGGGATTATGGCGCTCAGCGTTGTCTTTGCATCACTGGTGACAATAGGTTCCGGTCTTTTGCAAAGCCTCGGCCTAACCTTCCGCCCTGTTCTTTATGTTTTGGCTGCTTTCTTATTAAAGTTAGTCTTAAACATTTGGCTCGTCCCAAAGATGGAGATCATGGGTGCGGCGCTGGCTACGTTGGTCGGTCTTTCTTTCCTTACGATTTTAGTCGTTACAAAAATTCGCCGTCACTTGGCTACAACACTTTTTACAGTCAAAGAATGGATGGCCTTAGTTATAAGCCTCGCTGGCCTTTGGCTTGCGGTTTTCGTTTGGATACATGGGGCTTCCATCATTTTTGATTTTGAAAGCGGTGAAAGAGGGCAGGCGGCAGTGGTTGCCTTATCGAGTGTCGCTTTAGGTGTGGTCGTCTATGGCTTTTCGGTTTTAAAACTTGGACTTGTTACCATTGAAGATGTCAAACGGCTCAGGGGTCATCATACATAATCCTTTTTACAAATTGAACGAGGTGGGAAAATGACCAAGCAAATCACGGTGGTCGGTTTGGGGTCGGGTGAAGCCGGCCATTTGACGATTGGGGTTTATGAGCGGCTAAAGAAAGCGCCGAAGGTTTTTTTGCGGACGAAGGCACATCCTGTGGCGGAATGGCTTAAGGAACAGGGGATTGCTTTCGAAACGTTTGATGCTGTCTATGAACAAATGGATAACTTTGAAGCGGTATACGATGTCATTGTTGCCCGTTTATTGGAGGAAGCCCGTCGCAGCGATCTGCTCTATGCTGTTCCCGGCCATCCGATGGTCGCCGAAAAAACGGTTCGCTTGCTGCGTGAAAAGGTAGAGGCGTGCGGCATTTCCCTTCGCATTGAAGGCGGCCAAAGTTTTCTTGATCCTTTGTTTACGGCATTAAACATTGACCCTATAGAAGGCTTTTCGTTTTTGGATGCTTCCGCATTGGATGCCGATGACGTTCCGCTCGATCAACATTTGATCATTTGCCAAGTGTATGATGCGTTTGTCGCCTCAGAGGTCAAATTAGCGCTCCTTGAACATTTGCCGCCCGATTATGAAGTCGTCATTGCCACTTCCGTCGGTAATGCCGATGAATCGATCACCAAGGTTCCGCTTTCAGACTTAGACCATGATTGGCAAGTTAGCAATTTGACCTGTGTCTACGTCCCACCTGTGCGCGATGAGAACTTATTGAACCATACTTTTCCGAGAATCCGAAAAATTATTCGGAAGCTGCGCAGTCCGGAAGGCTGTCCATGGGATCGAAAGCAAACCCACGAATCTTTAAGAAAATACTTGCTTGAGGAAGCGTTTGAAGTCATCGGAGCCATTGAAGAACAAGACGACGACCATCTTGTGGAAGAGCTTGGAGATGTGCTCTTGCAAGTCCTCTTACATGCACAAATTGGTGAAGATGAAGGATATTTTAATATCCAAGACGTGATTCGCTCGTTATCGGAAAAAATGATTCGGCGCCACCCTCACGTTTTTGGTGAATCCCAAGCGATGACGGCCGAAGAAGTGATCCAGAATTGGGAAGCGATAAAAAAACAAGAGAAAAAAGATGATGATGAAAGTTTGATGGATCAAGTCCCCGGAGGCCTTGCCCCCTTAGCCAAATCGTATGAAATCCAAAAACTGGCGGCAAAGGTTGGTTTTGATTGGCCAGATGCGTCACTTGTATGGGAGAAAATCAGAGAGGAGCTTCATGAACTGCGAAAGGCAGTGGAAGCAGGCCATGTTTCAGAAATGGAAGAAGAACTCGGTGATGTATTATTTTCAGTGGTCAATCTTGCCCGGAAGCTAGACATTCATCCGGTTCTTGCTTTAGGGCGCACGGTTGAGAAATTTTCGCGCCGTTTTAAGCAGATGGAAAATGAAGCACAAGCCAATGGTCGCTCTCTTTCTTCCCTAACAGCCGAAGAGTGGGACAAGTTATGGAATCATGCAAAGGAAAATTAATAAAAAAAGAGGATTTTCACGTTTAATAGAGAATAAGTTTTGGTAAAATAGGATAATAACAACGCTTGGTTAAAGTTTATAACGATAAAGGAGGAAACATCGTGAACAAGAATCAAGTGATTGATAATATTGCAGGGAAAACTGGGTTAACGAAGAAGGATGTTGAAACAGTTATCAACAGCCTCATTGAGGAAATTACCGAAGCGCTGAAAAACAATGAGAAAGTTCAATTTGTCGGCTTCGGCACTTTCGAGACAAGAGAGCGTGCGAGCCGCACCGGGCGCAACCCGCAAACGGGTGAGACCATTAACATCCCTGCATCCACGGTTCCGGCCTTCCGCGCGGGCAACAAACTGAAAGAAGCCGTTAAGTAACAATGCGGTTGGACAAGTTTTTGAAAGTTTCCCGCTTGATCAAAAGGCGCACGGTGGCCAAAGAATTGGCGGACCAAGGCCGGGTGATCGTCAACGGCCGCCCGGCAAAAGCCGCCACCGAAGTGAATCCCGGAGATGTTCTTGATATTCGCTTTGGCCAGAAGACGATGACGGTTAAAGTCACCGATTTGAAAGAAACCGTGAAAAAGGATGAAGCCGCGGAGTTATATGAAATATTAAAAGAGGAACCCACGGTGCTCTAGAAAAGTTGGCTCATCGGGCAAACCCCGATTGGAGTCAACTTTTTTATATTGGTAAGGAACGAAATCATTTTTCAGACCAGTATGAGAGCAACTAAGTCTCTAGGTTCGCCTAAGAGACTTTACCAGACCAAGATTCTTTTTTTTAATTAAAAGGAAAGGTTCGTCAGATAGTTCTAAACCGCTCATTTCCCTCATACGATAGGACAAGAGAGGGGGAAGAGCATGGACAGTTTTTATCCTTCCAATACTTATAATAAAGAACGGCAAATGCCGGCCCATGATATTGTCATGAAAAGCCGCAAGAAAATTGAAATTACCGGTGTGAAACATGTTGATAGTTTCGACCATGAAGAGTTTTTGTTAGAAACGGTCATGGGGTTCTTGGCGATTAAAGGCAGTCAGTTAAAAATGCAAACCTTAAATGTTGAACAGGGCGTCGTCGTCATCGAAGGGCGAATCTATGATATCAGTTACCTTGATGATCATGACGGCACCCAATCTAAAGGCTTCTTTAGCAAATTGTTTAAATGACGCTCTCGGAACAATTTGCCACGATGCTGGCCATGACTGCCATGGGAATTTGGATCGGAGCAAGCTTAAGTGCCTATCATCGGTTGATTGATCCTGGGAAAAAACATCGGTGGTTGCGACTTGTCACCGACGTCCTGTTTTGGGTCACGCAAGGTCTTTTTATATTTTTCATCCTTTTATATCTTAACGAAGGTGAAATCCGTTTTTATCTATTTCTTGCCTTGGCATTGGGGTTTTCGGCATATAAGGCACTCTTTGAAAAGCCGTTTAATTATTTGCTTGAGGTATTCATCCGGGTCATTCATGCCACCATCCGCATCATCAACCGAATTTTCACGCTTTTTTTTGTACAACCTACTTTAGTCCTATTGAAGGTTTTATATCGTTTCGGTAAGATGTTATTGAAACTCTCATTTTCGGTCTTACTTTTTGTGTTTTCCGCCATCGTTCTGCCATTTAAATGGCTTATTCATTGGCTTATTCCGAAAGCCTGGATTAATCGTGCGCTGAACTTGACGGAAAAAGGAAGAACCTTTTTGGGAAAATGGTTCAAAAAGCGTGAGTAGGTGGTATGCATTGAAGACAGGATCCCGATCAGTCACACCCATCCGGTCCGAATATGTCGCTTCTAGAGAAATCTATGAAAAAGTTCAGCGTAAAAGAAGAAAAGGTCTTATCCGCCGGCTTGCGGCTTTCTTTATTCTGTTTGGCTTTGCTGTTTCCTTCATGATTCATGCGCTTTTATCCCAATCAGCGAAACTCCATGAGATGGAAGCCCAAAAAGCCCACTTGCAAAAACAATTATCGAACGTCAAGCAAGAACAACGGCAATTGCAAAGGGATATCAAGCTTTTAAATGATGAAGACTACCTTGGGAAACTGGCCCGTAAAAACTTTTTTATGTCAAAAAATGGCGAAATTATTTTTACGACCCCGCAGACTGAAGAACGTTGACATGCTCTTTTCTGCTTCTGTATAATAAAATAAATTATATACTAATTTTTAGGAGGAGCAGTTTTTTTATGCCAATCGAAGCGGGCAGCAAGTTGCAAGGAAAGGTAACGGGCATCACCAATTTTGGGGCTTTTGTTGAGCTGCCGGGAGGAAAAACAGGTCTTGTCCACATTAGTGAAGTGGCCGACCATTACGTGAAGGATATTCACGATGTTTTATCTGTTGGTGCCGAGGTTACCGTTAAAGTCCTCCAGGTTGAGGATGATGGGAAAATTGGGCTTTCAATACGGAAGGCCGTCGATCATCCAAAGCCATCCAGATCAGGACGCGGTGGCGCAGGCGGTGGGAAACGCCAGAAAAAAGATGCCACCTTTGAAGACAAAATACTTCGATTTTTGAAAGACAGTGAGGATCGGTTGACAGCCTTGAAACGGCACACGGAATCCAAAAGAGGAGGACGCGGTGCGAGAAGAGGTTAATCCATGCTGCCTTATATCATATATATTGTAACGTCATTCAGGCATCCTTCGTTTAAGGATGCCTTTTCTTATGCTTGTATGAAAGTGTAAAATTTTCCTGACCTAATAAAACGGAAGCTCTGGCTCTGATACCTTTTAATAGGCTTGGTCAGAGTTTACTATAGTAGAGCCGAGTTTTCATTAGGTGAGTCGACATTCGCAAAAAAAGTATAACAAGTTTAGATCTTAAATCGAAACAGAGCAGATTGTGCCACTCATATTCCCCGTCGCCAAAAAATAGGTCGAAACACCTCACTTATCTTCGCATTCCCCGATAATTCTCTTTCATCTTGCAAAATTTTTCCGCTGACCCCCTCTCAGATAAAAGGTGGGTCCGCTTGTCAGATGGTCTTGATTTAAGGCATGCCCCCATTATTTTCCCTTTTGCAAGCTTTGTTGTTCTCTTAAGAATGACGTCGAAGAGTTTTTTAGTAAAACCCCGCCCGTTTGACAATTTCTTTAGGTCTCATGTGGTTAAATAATGCATAAACTAATACATTACGGGTGGTGCGTAACATGCAACAATTTACTCAGACGATTCAGCCCTCCATTATCAATGAACGGAAAAACAAGGTTAGAAGGAGGAAGAAGCATCTTGCGGCCAAAGCCAAAAAGGTGACGTGGGGATTTGAAACATGGAGCGTTGCGATCGGCATCTTGCTTGGACGAGCTGTGATTTTGGCGGGCCTTTCCCCGTTCGGGATTCCTTATTTCGCCACAGTAGCCTTGATAAGGCCAAAGTGGAAAGTCGTTGCCTTTGCCAGCCTTATAGCAGGTGGAGCGACCGTCTCTTTAAAACATGCTTTCTATATGTTTTTTGCCATCTCCGTCTATTCGCTTATTCGAGCCATCGCCGTTAAGCTCATCAAAAAGGATGAGGCGGTGGTTATGCCTTATGTGGTTTTGTGTTCGGGGATATTAAGCCGGATCGGCTATGACGCACTGATAGGGGAGGCAGTCGTATTAACGAAATTATTTTTAGCATTGATTGAGGGCGGTTTGGCATTTTTGTTAACGCTTATTTTCCTTCAAAGCCTTCCTTTATTAGCCTCCGGGGTCAGGAAAAGAACTTTAAAAAATGAGGAAATCGTTTGCATCATCATTTTACTCGCTTCCGTTTTGACAGGCACCATCGGTTGGTCGATGTATCACGTATCGGTGGAACATGTATTATCAAGATATTTTGTCATCGTTTTCGCTTATGTTGGAGGTGCGGCGATCGGCTCTACGGTCGGTGTCGTCATCGGCTTAATACTCGGACTGGCCCACATTGACAGCCTTTATCAAATGAGCCTCTTGGCGTTTTCCGGTTTACTTAGCGGTTTGTTAAAAGAAGGCAAGAAGTTCGGCGTCGCCTTAGGATTAATTGTTGGAACATTATTGATCGGTTTATATGGCCAAGGGTATGGGGCGGTGTTTAACACATTGGAGGAATCGCTGTTAGCCATAATGCTTTTTTTCCTGACACCGAAAAAGCCTTTTAATAAAATCGAGTCTTTTATACCCGGCACACAGGAATATCATCGCCAGGAGCAACAATATGTTAAAAAAATACGCGATGTGACAGCAAAACGCGTGGAACAGTTTTCAAGTCTTTTCCAAACGTTATCCTCCACTTTTGCCCGTCCGTTTGCCGGTGACGAGGAGGACCATGCCGGCAAGGAAATGGACTTATTTTTAAGCAAAGTGACGGAAAATACTTGCCAGCGCTGTTTCTTAAAGGAGAGTTGCTGGGTAAGAAATTTTGACAAAACCTATGCTCTAATGACGGAAATCATGCATGAGACGGGTGACAAACCGGTGATTCAATCCCCGTCATTGAATCGCGAATGGAAAAATCATTGCGTCAAAGCGGACAAGGTCGTAAAAGCCATTCATGAGTTGCGCCACAATTATTTTGAAGAACTAAGGCTGAGAAGAAAGATGCGTGAAAGTCATAAACTCGTTGCCGATCAACTTCTGGGTGTTTCGCGGGTGATGGGTGATTTTGCGAAAGAAATACAGCGGGAAAAGGAAAACCATCAACAGCAGGAAGAACAAATTTTATATAAATTACAAGAGATTGGTTTAGATGTTGAAAACGTTGATATTTACAATCTGACAGAGGGATCTGTTGATATCGATATGACGATCCCGGCGGATTATCACAGTGAATGTGAAAAAATCATCGCCCCTATTCTATCGGACATTTTAGGTGAGACGATTGTCGTCCAAAAGCATGTTGATCCGGTCGTTCCGAATGGATATGGACAAGTCACATTCGGGTCAGCGAAAGCGTATGTCGTGACAACCGGTGTTGCTTATACAGCTCAAGGCGGCGGATGGGTCTCCGGTGATAATTACGATATGTTCGAGTTAGGCAGCGGGAAATATGCCATTGCCATTAGTGACGGTATGGGAAACGGGGAAAGAGCGTATCACGAAAGCAAAGAAACACTGAAATTGTTGTCCAAGGTTTTAAAATCGGGCATCGATGAAACGATTGCGATCAAGTCGATTAATTCCATTCTTGCCCTAAGGTCGACCGAGGAAATTTTCTCAACCCTCGATTTGGCCATGATTGACTTACAAAATGCGAAGGCGCGCTTTTTAAAGATTGGTTCCAATCCGAGTTATATAAAGAGAGGGGATAAAATTATTCGAGTCGAGGCAAGTAATTTGCCCATGGGGATTATCCAAGACTTCGATGTGGACGTAGTCAGCGAGCAGTTAAAGGCCAATGATCTTTTAGTGATGATGAGCGACGGGATCTTTGATGCACCCAAGAATGTCGGAAATCCGGATGCGTGGTTAAAGAGAAAAATCTTGGAGATGGAAACGGATGACCCACAGGAGTTTGCGGATCTTTTGCTTGAAGAAGTCATTCGCACGGCTGGAGGTGTCATCAGCGACGATATGACGGTAGTCGTTTCAAAAATCTGCCATCATACACCAAAATGGGCCTCTATTCCAACCTATACACGGAGGGAAAAGTTATTCAGAAAAGCCCAATAATTTTTAGTATAAATGCCTCTCTTGTTGTCGATGATGGTAAGAGAGGTGAGGAAGATGAGTAAAGGGACGATCCGACAAATTTTACTAATCACCGATGGCTGTTCGAATCAAGGGGAAGACCCTGTTGCAATGGCAGCTTTGGCCAAAGAGCAAGGCATCGTCGTGAATGTCATTGGCGTGGTCGGCAATGAAGAATCGGCTACTCGAGGCATTCAAGAAGTTGAAGACATTGCCATGGCCGGTGGGGGCATCAGTCAAATCGTAAAGGCGAAGCAGCTTTCGCAAACCGTGCAAATGGTCACACGTAAAGCGATGACACAAACGATTAAAGGTGTGATCAATCAGGAGTTGCGGCAAATTTTAGGCGATAAGGAGACGATTGAGGATTTACCGCCTGAAAAACGTGGCGAAGTAATGGAAGTGGTCGACGAATTAGGTGAAACAGTGGATTTGGAAGTGTGCATTCTCGTGGATACAAGTGCGAGCATGGCGTCCAAATTGCCGACGGTTCAAGAAGCGTTATTGGACTTATCCGTCAGCCTAACTTCTCGCATAGGCGGAAATCAATTTTGCCTTTATACATTTCCCGGGAAAAGACGACCGATTGAAAAAGTGCTGACGTGGACTCCAAAAATCCAATCTATTCACAGCGCGTTTTCAAAACTGGGTTCGGGCGGTGTCACACCGACGGGGCCGGCGATCCGGGAAGCGATTGGCAGCTTTCTGAATTTGCCAAGGAGGCGGATGATTGAGCATGCCGACACATATATCGAAGAATCGGGATTTTAATATTCCACCAGGTGTGATCATTACAGGAAAATGGCACAAAAAACAGTATCAAATCATTAAACCGTTGGGCTTCGGCGCACAAGGCAGTGTGTTTTTGGCACATTCAGAATACGGACGGGTCGCGTTAAAGTTTTCATGGGACAATGCCAATATTACTTCAGAAGTGAACGTTTTAAAGAAATTTGCAAAGGTCCAGGGAAGCGCCCTTGGGCCTTCTTTATATGATGTGGATGATTGGGTCACGCATCGAGGAACGTATTCGTTTTATGCCATGGAGTTTATTGTTGGCACACCGTTTCTGGAATGCCTGCGCGTTCGCGGGTTTGAATGGGCGTCCGTTTTTATGTTGCAACTTTTAAAGGATTTGGAACGACTTCACCGTGAAGGATTTGTCTTCGGTGATTTGAAACCAGAAAATTTGATTGTCACAGGGCCGCCGCTAAAAATTCGTTGGCTCGATGTTGGCGGAATTACTGAGATGGGGCGTTCCGTTAAGGAATACACAGAGTTTTATGACCGCGGGTATTGGGGAATGGGGTCGAGAAAAGCTGATCCCGCATATGATTTGTTCGCAGCAGCGATGTTGATGCTGCATGCCGCCGATTTTCGCCGATTTGAAAAGGGAAACAATCCGGAAAAACAATTAATGACGAAGGTAAACGACCATCCGTTGCTCAAACCATTTGCCCCAGTCCTAACAAAAGCGTTAAAAGGCCAATATAAAGATGCGCGCACCATGCGTGATGAATGGTTAGCGATAACACGTGAAACCATAATAGATGTTGATCGTAATACTAATAGGAGTACCAGAACCCGTATGAGAAAGAAGAAGGAATGGAAAGGAACTTTCATCTTGGCATTAGCGATCTTTTTTGCTTACTTCATCTACGTCACGTTTTTTGTGATGTAGACGGGAGGTGTTATGTTTGACACCCGGGGGACGTTTTTCTATTCTACTACTAATGAGGTCGTTCGGAAATTGAAAGAAAAGGTGAAGCCGACATGGATGACCGGGTGGATCAATTTATTAAACGTCATCGGCTGATTCCGCAAGGGGCTGTGATCGTCGTCGGGGTTTCAGGTGGACCGGATTCTATGGCGCTTTTACATTATTTGTATAAGCGAAAGGCACTCTGGAAGCTGGAAATCATCGCTTGTACCATTGACCATCAACTTAGAGGTGATGACTCCAAGGAGGATGCGGCGTATGTTGCCCGCTATTGCCGGAAACGAGGCATTCCTTGTGAAATGCGGTCCGTCGATGTACCAGGTTTTCGTAAAAAAAATAAGTTGGGCATCGAAGAAGCGGCGCGAATTTTGCGGTACCGCGTATTTGAAGATGTGATGATAAAACACGAGGCGAATCTTTTGGCCCTTGCCCATCATGGTGATGATCAAATAGAAACAATGCTTATGCGGCAAGTTCGCGGAAGTTTTGGGCTTTCTAAAGCTGGCATACCCGTACGGCGTCCGTTTGCCGGAGGCGAGCTGATCCGTCCATTTCTTACTGTTTCCAAAGAAGAAATTGAAAATTATTGTCAGACCCACGGCATCGAGGTCCGACGGGATCCGACGAATGCGTCAGAGGCACATACAAGGAATCGCTTTCGCCATCATGTGCTCCCTTTCTTAAAAAAGGAAAACCCGAAAGTCCATCTCCGTTTTCAACAGGACAGTGAATTGATGACCGATGATTATACTTTTTTAGATGATTTGGCACGAGAGGCTTTGCCGAAAATTGTTGAAGAAAAAACGACAAATGCCTTCTGCCTATCCATTAACCGCTTGAAGGCGGCCCCTGTTCCTTTACAACGAAGAATGATTCATCTAATATTAAACTATCTTAATAATAATGATCACCAACCGGCACCCTTTGAATTTGTACATATTGAATCTATATTGCGATGGCTGGACGGAAAAAGTGCTTCGGGGAGATTGGATTTACCTCACCGCATTGTGGTTGAACGGTCTTATGATCAATGTTGGTTGAAAAAGGGAATGAGAGAAGCGACATCTGCTTATGAGGTGCCTCTAACCATTCCTGGACTTACGACATTTCCGTCAGGACAAATCCAAGCCGACGTCCGCCATACATATTCCGGGGTGGTTCGCGGACCACAATATTTTATTTGCGATTATGATAAAGCCATTTTTCCGTTAATGGTTCGAAGTCGAAAACCGGGCGACCGTTTTCATCCAGCAGGACTTGTTGGAACAAAAAAGTTAAAAAAGTTATTTATTGATCAGAAAATTCCCCGGGAATTAAGGGACGCATGGCCTGTTGTCATTGATGGGAACGGAGATATTCTTTGGGTACCTCTGTTAGCACACGGGGCATGCAGCATCCGACCGGAGACATCGCGTTTTTTATGCTTGGCCTTTGAGCCAACAGACAACTTCAGGAGGATTTGTAATGAAGGAAGATTTACAGGAGATACTGATTACTGAAGAGGAAATTCAAGCCAAGGTAAAGGAATTAGGGGAAAAACTTTCGGTGGAATACGAAGGGCGATTCCCATTAGTTGTCGGTGTTTTAAAAGGCGCCTTGCCCTTTTTGGCCGACTTAATTAAACGCATCACCGTCCATGTGGAAATTGATTTTATGGACGTCTCGAGTTATGGTAATTCCACCGTTTCCTCTGGTGAAGTGAAAATCATTAAGGATTTAAACACCTCTGTTGAAAACCGTGACATTTTAATTGTGGAAGACATTATTGATAGTGGATTAACGTTAAGTTATCTTGTCGATCTGTTCAGGTATCGCCGCGCTAAGTCCATCAAAATTGTAACATTACTGGATAAGCCAAGCGGCAGAAAAGTGGACCTTGTTCCCGACATGGCCGGGTTTACTGTTCCAGATGCCTTTCTGGTCGGTTACGGGTTAGACTATGCTGAAAAATACCGCAATCTCCCGTGCATCGGCATTTTGAAACCCGAAATTTACAAGAGGTAATTTCTTGTGACGGGGAAATGGGGTATGGTACTATTAACTATGGTTCCCTTGAATGCGGGAGGAGGTAAGGGATGAGTCGAATTTTTCGCAACACCATCATCTATTTACTCATTTTTCTTGTGATTATAGGTATTGTCAGCTTCTTTAATAATTCGAATAAAGAAGTCCGCCCACTGACATACAGTCAATTTCAAACCTATTTAAATGAAAACCAAATCAGGAATTTAACGTTACAGCCGGAAGGCGGCATGTATGTTGGCCGCGGCCAGCTGAAATCATATGACGCAAACACAACATTTAAAACATATATTCCAGATAATGAAAAGGCCATTGACCAAATAAATGCCAAAGTTGATGCGACCCAAATCACTTACAAGGCAGCCGAACAAACAAACGGATGGGTGAGCTTTTTTGTTCAAGTCATTCCGTTTGTGATTATTTTCATTTTGTTTTTTATTTTAATTAATCAAGCGCAAGGCGGCGGCAGCCGGGTCATGAACTTTGGTAAAAGTAAAGCTCGTCTTTATTCAGAGGATAAAAAGAAAGTCAAGTTTAAGGACGTAGCCGGTGCCGATGAAGAAAAACAAGAGCTTATTGAAATCGTTGAGTTTTTGAAAGACCCAAGGAAATTTGCAGCACTTGGAGCTCGCATCCCTAAAGGGGTTCTCCTCGTTGGCCCTCCGGGTACTGGTAAAACGTTACTGGCCCGAGCGGTTGCGGGGGAAGCAGATGTTGCCTTTTTTTCGATCAGCGGTTCCGATTTTGTCGAAATGTTTGTTGGGGTCGGTGCTTCTAGGGTACGTGACCTGTTTGAAAACGCAAAGAAAAATGCCCCGTGTATTATTTTTATTGATGAAATCGACGCCGTCGGCCGTCAGCGTGGTGCCGGGCTTGGCGGCGGCCATGATGAACGCGAACAAACTTTAAACCAGTTGCTCGTTGAAATGGACGGTTTCGGTGCCAATGAAAACATTATTATTATTGCGGCCACAAACCGCCCAGACATTTTGGACCCTGCGCTTTTGCGTCCAGGCCGTTTTGACCGGCAAATTCCGGTTAACCGTCCGGACGTCACCGGACGTGAAGCTGTACTGAAGGTTCATGCACGCAATAAACCGCTTGCTCAGGATGTTGATCTTGCTACCGTTGCCCGATTGACACCGGGATTTTCGGGAGCTGACTTAGAGAACTTGCTCAATGAAGCGGCATTGGTTGCGGCTCGTCAAAACAAAAAAGTCATTGATATGGAAGACATCGATGAAGCGATCGAGCGCGTCATCGCCGGTCCGGCGAAGAAAAGCCGTGTCATATCTGAAAAAGAACGCAAAATTGTCGCTTATCACGAATCCGGTCACACCATTATCGGTTTAACATTGACGAGTGCGGAAACAATCCATAAAGTCACCGTCGTACCTCGCGGGCAGGCAGGCGGCTATGCCGTTCAGCTCCCTAAAGAGGACCGCTATTTCTTAACCAAACCGGAATTGGAAGAAAAAATTATCGGTCTTCTTGGCGGGCGCGTTGCCGAAGAAATCGTGTTTGGTGAAGTCAGCACCGGCGCATCGAATGACTTTGAACGGGCGACCAACTTGGCAAGGCGAATGGTAACGGAATTCGGTATGAGTGAAAAACTTGGTCCGATGCAATTCGGTCAAAGTCACGGGCAAGTCTTCCTCGGCCGCGACATTCAAAATGAACCGAATTACAGCGATGCCATTGCTTATGAAATTGACACCGAAATTCAACGCATTATCAAAGAATGCTACGAACGGTGTAAACAAATTCTGACCGAAAAACGGGATCAATTGGAGCTTGTTGCCCAAACCTTATTAAAAGTTGAAACGCTTGAAGCAGATCAAATTAAAGCGTTAATTGAAACTGGTGAACTGATTGAACCGAAATCTGTCCGCAGAAAGAAAGAAAAAGAAGGTCAGGTTAAAGTAAATATTAAATCCGAAAAATCTGCCGAAAATAAAACATCGGAGGCAAAGGATGACGATCATTCCGTAAAAACGGATAATGTAAATACGGATGTAAAAAATCGTCCGACTGATCCGCCTTCGCCCGCGGATCAGTAACAGTCAAGACCCCCTTTTTGGGGGTTTTGTTTTTATACTTGTAAGAAAGGATATCAGTCCTTGCTTTTTGGTCGAAGATTTATGATAAGATAAAAGCACTTGAGTAAAATGCGTGAGGTCGGTGGATGTCGATGATTTTTGTATGCGATGTAGGGAATACCAATATTGTCTGGGGCGTTTTTGATGGAGAAGCCCTTAAATATCATTGGAGAGTGGCAACGAATCGAGAACGTACAGAAGATGAGATGGCGATGCTGGTAAAGAGCCTTCTTACCCAAGCAGACCTCGATTTTACGGATTTTGAAGGGATTATCATATCATCCGTCGTCCCATCAATTATGGTTACTTTAGAAAGAATGTGCGTGAAATATTTTCATTTAAAACCACTCATCGTCGGTCCGGGCGTCAAAACGGGATTGAATCTTAAGGTGGATAACGCTAAAGAAATCGGTGCCGACCGAATCGTCAACGCCGTTGCGGGCATCCACTTTTATCAAGCGCCATTAATTATTGTGGATTTCGGAACGGCAACCACCTTTTGTTATATAGATGAAAAAGGCAGCTATCTTGGTGGAGCGATTGCACCTGGACTTACCATTTCCACTGAAGCGTTGTTTGAACAAGCATCGAAACTCCCGCGCATTGAAATTTCACGCCCCGAACATGTTGTGGGGCGCAACACCGTCAGTGCGATGCAATCAGGGATTGTTTTCGGTTATGTTGGGCTTGTTGAGGGCATCGTAAAGAGGATGCATAAGGAGCGCGGCCCCGCGACGGTTATTGCCACCGGGGATTTAGCCTCTCTAATCGCAAAAGAAACGACGGCATTTGACCACGTCGATCCATTTTTAACGCTGAAAGGTCTTTATCTCATATACAAACGGAATATCACCGATTAAGGAGTGAAATGGCGTTGACTGATTATCTCATTAAAGCTTTGGCCATGGATGGCCATGTAAGAGCGATGGCTGTTCGAACAACGGAGATGGTCTCCGAAGTGCAAAAACGCCATGATGTTTGGCCCACTGCTTCTGCTGCTCTTGGAAGAACCATGACTGCAGCCACCATGCTTGCCTGTCAATTAAAAGGCGATGATAAGTTAACTGTAACCGTTGAAGGGGGCGGCCCCATCGGTGCGATCATCGTCGATGCCAATGCAAAAGGTGAAACGAGAGGTTATGTGACAAACCCTCATGTTCATTTTGAATTAAATGCTAAAGGTAAATTGGATGTTTCCCGAGCCGTTGGGACCACGGGGCAATTAAGTGTTGTGAAAGATCTTGGCCTTAAAGATAATTTTGTCGGGCGCGTGCCCATTGTCTCCGGCGAAATCGGTGATGATTTTACGTATTATCTCGCCCGTTCGGAACAAATTCCATCGGCGGTTGGCGTGGGTGTTTTAGTCAACCCGGATTATTCGATAAAGGCTTCCGGGGGATTTTTATTGCAACTTTTACCGGGAGCGCCAAGTGAACTCATTGACATGCTTGAGAAACGGCTAAAGGAAATCCCGATGGTTTCTCAGATGATTGATCGCGGCGATACGCCGGAAGATATGCTGGTAGAAATTTTCGGGGAAAATGTGAAAATCATTGATCGCATGCCCGTTCAATTTAAATGCGCATGTTCCCGTGAACGCATTGAAAACAGCTTGGTTGGTCTTGGGAAAGAGGAATTAAAGGCCATGATCGAAGAGGATCATGGAGCGGAAGTAACCTGTCATTTTTGCAATGAAATTTATCGTTTTACTGAAGAGGATTTAAAAGCGATTTATGACAACATGGATGACTAAAGGCCAAAACCTTTTTTCATCCAGATTTGTTATACTATAAATACAATGTTCAAACCGGGAGAGAGCTAAAATGTTGACCGCATTGAAAAGGCATCATGACGAAATCGCGTTTAACGGCAAGAAACTTAGTTTTAAAAACCATACAGTAGTGATGGGCATTTTAAATGTGACGCCGGATTCCTTTTCGGATGGCGGCCGATTTGACCGCGTTGATTTAGCCGTTCAACATGCCCTTGAAATGGAAAGGGACGGTGCCGAAATCATTGATATCGGAGGAGAGTCGACCCGGCCGGGGCATGTACCTGTTCCTCTTGAAGAAGAGTTAAGGCGCGTTCTTCCCGTGATCAAAGCGATACGGGAGGTTAGCGATATCCCCATCTCCATTGATACGTATAAGGCGGAGACGGCGCGCCAAGCATTGCTTGCTGGTGCCGATATTATCAATGATGTTTGGGGGGCGAAAGCCGATCCCGATATGGCTTCCGTTGCCGCTAAGTTTCAAGCGCCAATCATTCTAATGCATAATCGCCATAATATGAATTACGGCGATATTCTTGAGGATATGAAGAGCGATTTACTTGAAAGCATTGAGCGGGTGAAGCAAGCCGGGGTGAAGGATGAGCACATCATCATTGATCCGGGAATTGGGTTTGCCAAAGATTATGAAGACAATTTAACCGTTATGAGACGTCTCGAGGAATTACATAGCTTGGGCTATCCGATTTTGCTTGCGACATCGCGTAAACGTTTTATCGGACAAGCACTCGATGCATCGGTGGAAGAGCGCATGGAGGGAACTGGGGCAACGGTTTGCCTGGGAATTGCCAAAGGATGTCAGATGGTGCGGGTGCATGACGTCAAACCGATTGTAAAAATGGTGCGAATGATGGATGCGATGGTTTATGGCGGATAAAATCTATATCAATAAGATGGCTTTTTATGGCTACCATGGGATTTTTCCTGAGGAAAATCGTCTGGGCCAGCGCTTTTTCGTCGATGTCGTTTTAGAATGCGATTTACGCGAAGCCGGCCAAACGGATGATCTAAAAAAAACCATCAACTATGCCGAGATTTATGAGGCTGTTAAAGGTATTGTTGAGGGAAAACCGTATAAGTTAGTGGAAAGCGTAGCGGAAAAAATTGCCGAGACGCTATTAGTCACGTTTCCGTTGCTCGTAAGATGTCATGTGAAAGTGACTAAACCCGACCCGCCAATTAACGGTTATTATGATTCGGTGGCTGTTGAGATTACAAGAGGGCGTCAAGATGTTTAAAGCGTTCATCGGACTCGGTTCAAACATCGGGAATCGAGAACAATTTCTTGAACAAGCGATTCGGCTACTTCATAAACAGCCTCAAATAGCGGTCACCCGGTTGTCTTCGATTTATGAAACGGAGCCATATGGTCCCGTCAAACAAGAGCCGTTTTTAAATATGGTGGCTGAAATCCAGACGTCATTGCCACCGCATGACTTACTGCAGGTCACACAAGACATCGAACGTCGCTTGAAACGAGAGCGTTTAATTAGATGGGGACCGAGAACCATCGACCTTGACATTTTAACCTATGCGGATAAAATGATTGAGACGGATTCCCTTGTCATTCCGCATCCTGAAATCACAAAGAGGCTGTTTGTATTAGTGCCTCTCTGTGACTTGGAACCGGATTTGGTGCTCGCTTGCGACACCTTAACCGTCAAAGAAAGACTAAAAGGCTTCGGAAGGATTAAAGGAGTGCAGTTATGGAAAAAGAACAATGGGGTAGGAGAATTCGGGCTTTTCGAAAGTTAAAGGGCTATACCCAAGCAGAATTAGCTAAATCCATCGGTGTATCGCTTTCCGTTTTAGGTGAAATTGAGCGGGGAAATCGTATGCCAAGCGAAGAGATTATTAAAAGCGTTGCCGATACATTAAATGTTACGGTTGATGAATTAGAAGATCTGATTAAGGAATGAATGGCTCCTATTTGCATTGGACTATATATGTGACAAGCATTAATGATAGGAAAACGAATGGCCATTAAAACCGATGCCGACTAGCGGTTTTTTCATGAAATTGGTATAGTCTTTGTTAAGACCGATTGAACTGAAGGAGATGTAGGCATGAGTCAAGACCACGAAATGAACGACCTAATGTTATCCAGAAGGGAAAAATTAAAAAACCTTTTGGATAAAGGCATCAACCCATTTGGCGGGAAATTTAACAGAACCCATACATCCAAAGAAATAAAAGACCAATACGGCCAACTGACGAAAGAGGAGCTCGCCGAAAAAAATTACCCAGTGACGATTGCTGGCCGTGTGATGACAAAACGCGGCAAAGGGAAAGCGGGCTTTGCCCATATTCAAGATATAGATGGACAAATTCAAATTTATGTTCGCAAAGATACGGTTGGCGATGAGCAATATGAACTCTTTGACACGATTGATATCGGAGACATCGTCGGAGTTGAAGGGGTTGTTTTTAGAACGAACACGGGTGAACTGTCCGTAAAAGCCAATGACTTTAAAATTTTAACGAAATCCTTGCGGCCACTTCCAGACAAATTCCACGGGTTAAAAGATATCGAGCAACGCTATCGTCAGCGTTACGTCGATCTCATTATGAATCAGGAAGTTCAGGAAACATTTAAACTTCGCAGCAAAATTCTTCACTATATGCGGGAATATCTTGATCAATTAGGATTTCTGGAAGTGGAAACACCAACGATGCATAACATTCCGGGGGGAGCGGCTGCCCGCCCATTTATAACTCACCACAATGCCTTAGATATTGACTTATACATGAGGATTGCCATTGAACTTCATCTAAAAAGATTGATTGTCGGCGGATTAGAGAAAGTGTATGAAATAGGCCGCGTTTACAGAAATGAAGGAGTGTCCACACGACATAATCCGGAATTTACGATGTTGGAGCTTTATGAAGCCTATGCCGATTTCCACGATATCATGAACTTAACGGAAAATCTTATTGCCTATATTTGCGAAAAAGTTCATGGGACGACGACGATTCCATACGGGGAATATGAAATTGATCTAAAACCGAAATGGCGTCGCGCCCACATGGTTGATTTAATCAAAGAAGCCACCGGTGTAGATTTTTGGGCTGAGATGAGCGATGAGGAAGCAAGGCTGTTGGCTAAGGAACACGGGGTCTCAATTGAAGAGCATATGACATTCGGACATGTGGTCAATGAATTCTTCGAACAAAAAGTTGAAGAGTCTTTGATCCAACCGACGTTTGTCTATGGCCATCCTGTAGCCATTTCGCCGCTGGCTAAGAAAAATGAGGACGACCCCCGTTTTACGGACCGTTTTGAATTATTTATTGTCGGCCGTGAACACGCGAATGCTTTTAGTGAACTTAATGATCCAATTGATCAAAGACAGCGTTTTGAAGCTCAAGTCCGCGAGCGTGCACAAGGCAATGATGAAGCACACCGCATGGACGAGGATTTCCTTGAAGCGCTCGAATACGGCATGGCACCTACAGGTGGATTGGGAATCGGTGTAGACCGTTTAGTCATGTTGTTAACCAATTCTCCGTCCATCCGCGATGTCTTGCTCTTCCCACAAATGCGATCACGTTAACCGAAAAAGGAAAATATGGATGTAGAAAGAACCGCCTATGGATTTTGAGCGTTTGAAGGGGCGGTTTTTTCCATTCATTTCGAAACATGAAAACCAAACTTTTTCACGCACACACAAGGTAAATCTATTTAGGAACAAAGGATGCTGTCTAGCAAATTAAGATCCGCTCTTTATGGGGAAAAGGGGAATAAAATTTTATGTTGACAGATATATAAAGACGCGTTATTATAATAAGCGTCGCTTTAAATTAAGCGAACGGAACAAGCTAATTTGCAACTAATAAAAATATTGACTTGTGATAATGAACATGTTATTGTATAGAAGTTGCTCAACAATCTTCTAACCTTAAAATGCCAAGAACAAATTGTTGACAACGAAACAAAAACATGTTAAAATATTAAAGTCGCGAACGAGATAACCTTTTTATCGCGGCGCAAGTCATAGCGATCTCAAGATGATTCGTTCCTTGAAAACTGAACAAAAGCCA
>Ga0310829_1000505_pt1 | contig 32304 bp, 27 predicted proteins | sample WT_ome_4_FD_202244 | JGI IMG/M metagenome (GOLD analysis project Ga0310829, IMG submission 202244) | Sorghum-adapted microbial communities enriched on wild type (WT) sorghum from Joint BioEnergy Institute, Emeryville, California, United... ...
AAATCATCTATTTCGCCATCTCCATTCTGCTTGGCATCGCGGTGCTCGTTCTGATCTCGACGGGCATCCGAAAGCAGATGAGCAAATTGCTGGGCGTCAGCAACCAGATCGCCACCGGGGATTTGACGGTGCGTTCGGACATCGTCGGCAGCAAGAGCGAAATCGGCCAACTGTCCGAGTCCGTGAACCGGATGGCCGACTGGCTGAACGAGATGATCCGCACCATCACCGGCATGAGCGGGAAGATGGAGGATCAGAGCAGCAAACTGCTGCAGGCTTCGGCCGACATGGAGAAGGGCAGTCTGCAAATCGCCGACACGATGAACCAGCTCGCCTCCGGCACGGAAGAGCAGGCCGGATCGGCCGGCGAAATTTCGCAGGTGATCAGCGAACTGAACGGACTGATTCTGGAGGCCAATCAGGAGAACGAACGGCTTACCGGCCTGTCCGGGCAGCTGCTGGAGATTGCCGGCCAAGGAAACCGCCTGATGCAGGATTCCATGGAAAAAATGAACGACATCAACGCCATCATGCGCGCATCCGTCGACCGAGTGAACCGATTGGAGCAACGGCTGCATGACATTTCGAGCCTCATCGAAGTGGTCCAGGACATCGCCGACCGCACCAATATCCTGTCGCTCAACGCGACGATCGAAGCGGCGCGGGCCGGCGACGCCGGCAGAGGGTTTGCCGTGGTGGCCGCGGAAGTCCGCAAACTGGCCGGTCAGGTGGCCGAATCGCTCGTCTCCATTACGGAAATCGTCCACGGAATCCAGACGGAATCCCGCACTGTGGCGGAATCGCTCAAGAACGGCTACGGACAAGTCGATGAAGGCAGCGGCATGATTCGGCTGACCGGCGATACGTTCGGGGAAATCCATCAAAACGTGGCCAAGGTGACGGAGGGCATCAGCCGCCTGGGCGAACATCTGGCGACGATCGCCGAGAGCAGCAACGACATCAGCAAATCGGTGGAAAATATCGCCGCCATCGCCGAACAGACGGCGGCCGGCGTGGAAGAAGTGTCCGCTTCGGCGCAAACCCAGCACGGCATCGCCGAAGTGGTTTCGGACAACGCCCGCGAAATGTCCGGCATGACGGGCGAACTGAAACAGCTTGTCGCGGCGTTCCGGTTGTCGTGAATCCGGCGCCTGCGACGCGGGCATTGTCACATAAATGATTGTCACATAAATGAAAGGCGGCCGTTCCACCGAACGGCCGCCTCTTTCTTCATTCCGTTGCCAACTCCCGCTTCGCCCGCTCCCGCAGGAAGAAGGACAGGACGAGCCCGGCCAGCACCATGACCGCGGCGGTGCCGATGCCCGCCTTGATTCCCGACAGACCGGCGATGGCCGGATCCGCCGCCTGCGACAGGCCCGTCGCCCGGCTCATTACCGATACCATCGTGGCGGTGCCGATGGAGCCGCCCACCATGCGGATCGTATTGCTCATGGCGGTGCCGTGGGCGATCTGCGAGAACGGCAGCGCGTTGATGCCGGCGGTCATGAGGGGCGTCATCAGCAGGGCGACGCCGATCATCATGATCAAATACATGAGGGTGATCACGACGTAGCTCGTTTCCATGCCGATATTGAACAGCATCAACGAACCGATCACCATGAAGACGAAACCGGCGATGGACAGCCCCCGTGCGCCGAACCGGTCGTACAACCGGCCGGAGACAGGCGCCAGAAGCCCCGTCGACAAGGCGCCGGGCAGCAGCATCAGGCCGGACAGGAGAGCCGTGCCGCCCCGGACGTTTTGCACGTACATCGGGAGCAGCGTCTCCGTGCCGATCAGCACGGCGAACATGAACACGGAGAGCACCGTCGACAGGGTGAACGCCGGATACCGGAAGACGCGGAAGTTGAGCATCGGGGTATCCTGCGTCAACTGACGCCGGATGAACACGGTGAGGCACACCGCACCAACCGCCAGGGCGCACAGGACGCCGGTGTCGCCCCAACCCGCCGAGCCGGCCATGCTGAAGCCGTACAGAAGACCGCCCCACCCGAAGGTGGACAGGACAATGCCCAGCGGATCGACGGTGCGGGGTTTGCGTTCGGTTACGTTTTTCATCAGGACGATGGCCGCCACCAGCACGATGAGCGCAATCGGCAGCACGGTATAGAACAGGGTCCGCCACGATCCTTGGCTGAGCAGCCAGCCGCCCAGCGTCGGGCCGATGGCCGGTGCGAAACCGATGACGAGGCCGTTCATCCCCATGGCCGCACCGCGTCTTTCCGGCGGGAAGAGGGTCAGGGTCACGGTCTGCATCAGGGGCATCAGGATGCCGGCGGCCATCGCCTGGGTGACTCTGGCGAGCAGCAGCACCGGGAAGTTTGGCGCCACCGCCCCGAGCAGGGTGCCGCCGCAAAACACGCCAAGCGCAAATATGAACAACGACCGGTTGCCGAATTTCTCGATCAGGAAAGCCGTCACGGGGATCATGATCCCGTTCGTCAGCAGGAAGGCGGTGGTGACCCACTGTCCCTGGTTCGGCAGGATGCCAAATTCGTCCATGATCCGCGGAATGGCCACGATGAGCAATGTCTGGTTGAGCAAGGACACGAAGGATGCGGACAGGAGCAAGCCCACGATCAGGCCGCGCCGGTGCCCCGCATCGGTCACCGTCGATGGTCCCGCCTGCCCAGGCTGCAAATTGATGTTCGCCAATTCGATCCTCCCCCGTTCCTACAGCCGTTTCAACACGTGCATGCGACGCGTCGGTCAGGCCGGATTTTCGTTTATCGTCAAGCCGTTCGTATGCTGATTCGTTGCCGTTTGCCTGTCGTTCGGCTGTCGTTGGACTGCCTTTTGTTTGCCATTCACCGGTCGTTCGCCGGTTGTTCGTCAGCGGTTTGCCGGGTCGTATACCGGCCGCCCGCCGGTCAATTTTCCATCGATCGCCAGTTGTTGTCGCACGATTCGTCGCCGATTCGCCTCAGGATCATGCCGGGTCATGCCGGGTCATGCCGGGCCTCCTGACTGCCCTTGCGACGCCGGGCCCGCGCCCGCCTTTTTGACGATCTCGACTTTCCGGATGCGGTGGTTGCTTCGTTCCAGCACGTTGAACGTGAGCGGTCCGTAATCCCACGTTTCGCCCTTTTTCAATTCGGAATGCATGCCGTACAGCCAGCCGCCGATCGTATCGTGCTCGTCATCCGGCAGCCGGACGTCCAGCAGTTCCTCGACGGTGTCCAGGGTGACGAGGCCGTCGACGATGAGATGGCCGTCGGCCACCTTGATGATCTGCGGCGTTTCCTCCGCGTCGAATTCATCCCGGATTTCCCCGACGATTTCTTCCACGATGTCTTCCATCGTGATCATGCCGGAGGTGCCCCCGTACTCATCCACCAAAATGGCGATGTGGCTCCGGCTGAACTGCATGCGCCGCATGAGCTCGCTCACCGGGATCGTTTCGGGGACGGTCAAAATCGGATGGATCAGCTCCTCGAATCGGAATTTCCCCCGGCCCTCCATGGCGCGCAGAAAAAACTCCTTCGTGTTGACCATGCCGATGATGTTGTCCTTGCTCTCCCGGATGACGGGGTAACGGGTGTACCGTTCGTTTTTGACGATGTTCATGTTTTCTTCGAGGCTTTTGGTGACGGACAGGCAAACCATGTCGGTGCGCGGCACCATGATTTCCCGGGCCAGCAGTTCGTCAAATTTGAACACCCGGTTGACGAGGCTGAATTCGTTTTTGTTGATCATCCCGCCCTTGTAGCTTTCGCTCAGGATGATGCGCAGTTCTTCCTCCGTCGGCGTCTCCCCGTGCTCGTGAACGACCTTCAGGCCGAACAGGCCGACCAGCTTGTTGGCGGCGCCGTTCAGCAGCCAGATGAGCGGATACATCACTTTGTAAAAAACGGTCATGATCGGCGCCATCGCCAGAGAAACTTGTTCCGCCTTCTGGATGGCGAGCGTTTTTGGAGCCAGTTCGCCGGCCACGACGTGAAGGAACGTCACGATAAAAAAGGACACCGCAACGGACAGGACGGCCGACACGCCTTCCGGAACGGCAAGCGGGGCAAAAAGAAGGTGCAACAGCTGTGCGAACGTATCTTCCCCGAGCCAGCCGAGGCCGAGCGCCGTCACCGTAATACCGAGTTGGCAGGCGGACAGATAGCCGTCCAGGTTGGCGATCACCTTCTGCACGGCCACCGCACCGCGGCGGCCTTCCATTGCCATCTGGTCCACCCGGCTCGGGCGGATTTTGACAAGGGCAAACTCGGTGGCAACGAAAAAGGCGGTGGCGACAATGAGCAGCAAAACGGCGAGCAATTTGACTGCAACCATGACTGGATTCACATCTCCGGTGTCGAAGGTGGGGAACAACAAGCATCTTTTTCCATTATAGCGCGATGACGGTCATCCATACAAAGAAGGTACCGGAAGGCGGCGGAAGGAGCGTCTCGGGCGCGAAAAACCCGGATTCCCGAACCCGGGAACTTCGACCGGCGGATTGCCCGGCGACGAACCGCCGTTCAATCTTTGCGCCCTTCGTTCCTGTGCACCAATTCCAGAAGCGCCGCCGGGATCGCGCCCGCCCGTCCGGTGATCAGTTGCGCGATGTCCTGGCCGAAGTCGGGGGGACGGTCCTTTTTGATCTCGATGATTTCATTGTGGAGGAACTCCATCTTTTCGTCCAGCATGGCCGCCGTTTCCGCCGCTTCCTTCAGGTCGCGCAGCATAAGCGCCGGCACTTCCCCGTCATATTTGTAAAAAATTTTGTGCTCCAGGCTGGCCCAGAAATCCTGGGCGATGGTGCGGATTTGCACTTCCACGTTCACCCGTTCGCACCGGTCGGACATGAATACCGGCACTTCCACGATCATGTGCAGGCTGCGGTACCCGTTCGGCTTCGGATGTTTGATGTAGTCCTTCACTTCCAGCACCGTCAGGTCGTCCTGGCGGCTCAGCATTTCGCTGACTTTGTAGATATCCGACAGGAAGGAACAGGTGATGCGCGCGCCGGCGATGTCTTTGATTTCCTTCCGGATTTCATCGAAGCTGCGGGCACGAATGCCTTTGCGCCGGATTTTGTTCACGAGGCTTTCCACCGACTTCACCCGCGTCTTCACGTGCTCGATCGGGCTGTAGTCGTGCAGCATCTGGAATTCTTCCTGCAGGATGTCGATTTTCGTCTCCATCTCTTTCAGCGCAAAATGATACGTCATCAAAAAACGCGTCGCCTGCTGGATCATGTCCCGGATATGGGAAACCTGAATTTCATTCATGTCTGCTGTCTCCTTGTGTCCTTTCCCCGCACAATGAGGAACGGGAACCGGGGCCGTACCGCACATGGGCCGTTTCCTTTCAAAACAACTCCGGTTTCCACGGGTACAGCGCGGTGCGTTCCGCGCATGGGCCGTTCCCTTCCTTGCGCACGGGCGTCCCTGCCCAAGGAAGGGCGGTCTGACCGGTTTCATGCCCGCTGGGCAGGCCCTCGCCCAAGATAAACGGGGAACATAACGATACGATAGCAGAAAGCCGGCCGCTTCTCAAATCGGAATGAAGGGAGCGGGCCTGTTGCCATGATTGGCGGACGGGTCAACCCCGGCGCACGTATGAGAAAGGAAGCAGCAAACGCCATCCGCACAATCGGGCAGACAGGCGCGGTCGCATAAGCGGCCGTGCCTGGCGGATCTTCCCCCCAAGTCGTGAGCCCTCGTTGTCAAAGCGGAAAATATGAAACGTGACCGCTCCTGCCGCGATCTGGACTCCTTGCCAAATTGTCTCCCAGCACACAAAAAACCCGTCCGCCGTTGCCGGCAGACGGGCGGGATGGCCGCCGCAAAAATCAGGCCTTGTCCAAAATCTCCTTGAGAAACGTCGGAAGTGCAAAGCAGCTGCGCAGCACATCCCCGCTGCAGTACCGGGTGTCCTTGTCGAACCGGACATGCGCCGGATCGGCCAGCGGCGCTTTGCTCCCGATGGTGAAGCTCCACATTCCCCCGGGATAGGTGGGCACCACCGCCGTGTACAGCTTCCGGTGCGGGAACAGGGTGCCGATGCGGTCCCATGACCTTTTCATCACGTCCTGGTGGAAAATCGGCGACTGGCTCTGGCACGCCAGAATGCCGCCATCCTTCAGCGCGCGATGCAAATCCCGGTAAAACTCCAGATCAAAAAGGTGCTCCGCCGGCCCGACCGGATCGGAGGAATCGACGATGATGACGTCGTATTCGTCGCTTGCTTCCTTGGCAAACTGCAATCCGTCCTGGAAAATGTAGTTGACCCGCGGATCCGACAAGTTGCCGGACACTTCGGGCATGTGCGCGAGGCTCGCCTTCACCACCAGCTCGTCGATTTCCACCATGTCGATGCGCCTCACGCTGTCGTACTTGCACGCCTCCCGCGCCACGCCGCAGTCGCCGCCGCCGATGATGAGCACGTCCCGCGGATTCGGATGCAAGGACAGCGGCACGTGGGAAATCATTTCATTGTAAATATGCCCGTCGATGGACGTGGTTTGCACGACGCCGTCGAGCACCAGCATCGGGCCAAAATCGTACGTATCCAGAACCATGACATGCTGATAAGGGCTTTGTTCTTCGAAGAGGACCTTTTTGACCCGGTAGCTGATTTTCAGGTTGTCCCGTTCGTCCTCCGTCAACCAGAGTTCATCATCGATGCGTTGCAACGCCTTCGGCAATTTCTCCATGATCGGCCTCCTTGAAGCTTTCGATGAATCGTTCCGCGGCCTTGGACAGGTAGCGGTCCTTCAGCCACACGATGCCCACATCCGAAAAAAAATTCGCATCCGCGATCGCCAGCGTCCGGATCCGCTCCGTCGGAAACGACCGCATGACCGACTCCGGCAGCACGGCGGCGCCGATGCCTTCGGCGATGAGGGAGAGGATGACGGCCACGCTGGAACATTCGCAGATGAACTCCGGCTGGAAACCGTGCCGCAAACATTCCGCCACCAGCTGCTCGTGCATCTGCTTCGTGTTGGCGGATTTCAGGGCCAGCATCGGATGGGGCGCCAGGTCGCGCATGGCGATGGCCCCTTCCTTCGGGAACGCCGTCCAGCTGTCCGGAATGAGGGCCACGAACGGGTCCGACGGCAGTTTCATGACGCTGTACCGGCCCGGATCGTTCATCGCCTCAAAAGGAAGCCGCGCCACGATCAGCTCGATGGCCCCCTGTTCCAGCTGCTCGCCGAGGAAAAAGTGGTCGCCTTCGGATATTTTGAACGTGACCTGCGGATACTTCGCTCGGAAACGTTCGATGCGCTTCGGCAGAAGCGAAAAACAGGAAACGACGGACCCGACGGACAGCACGCCGCGCAGGCCTTGTCCGATCTCTTTGACTTCGCGGATCGTTTCGTCCATCTGCTTGAGCAACAGTTCGGCCATCTGGCGGAACCGCTCCCCGGCGGGCGTCAGCTTCAGCCGCTTTCCCGTCCGGTCAAACAGCTTGACGCCCAGCTCTTCTTCCATCAGACGGAGCTGGCGGGAGAGGGGCGGCTGCTCGATGTGGAGCGACTTGGCCGCGCGGGTCACCTGCCCTTCCCTTGCGGTGGCGACGAAATACTTCAGCTGGCGAATGTCCATCGCAGGATCATCCTCATTTTGTGGCGAATGTGCTAATATACCGAATAAATATGAAAAATGAATAAAACCGATATTATGAATATATCAGAGAACGTGGTATGATTCAAATATCGAGAAAACGTTACCAAAACCCAGGAAAGGACGAACGGACGATGGAAGACAGGCTTGGCCTCACCATTCAACTTTCGGAACGGAGGAAGGAGAAACCGGCAGCCGATTCGCTCGGATTCGGCAAGTATTTCACGGACCACATGCTGACCGTGGAATATGAGGCGGGCAAAGGTTGGCACAACGCGCGCATCCACCCTTACCAGCCGATCTTGATGGATCCCGCGGCGAAAGTGTTCCATTATGGCCAGATCGTTTTTGAAGGGCTCAAGGCATACCGGACGGAAGACGGCCGGGTGCTCCTGTTCCGCCCGCAGAAAAACTTCGAACGGTTGAACCGCTCCAACGAGCGACTCAGCATCCCCCGTCTGGACGAGAACTTTATGCTGGAGTCGCTCCTTGAGCTTGTCCGTCTGGACAAGGATTGGGTCCCCGGCGCACCGGGCACGTCGCTGTACATCCGGCCCTTCGTCATCGCGACGGAACCGGCGCTCGGCCTTCATCCGGCCGACCGGTACCTGTACATGGTCATCATGTCGCCGTCCGGCATGTATTACAAGGAAGGCATCAAGCCCGTGAAAATTTACGTGGAACCGGAATACGTGCGGGCGGTGCGCGGCGGAACGGGCGAAGCGAAAACCGCCGGCAACTACGCCGCCAGCCTGCGGGCCCAGGAGAAAGCGGAGGAGAAAGGCTTTACCCAGGTGCTGTGGCTGGACGGCGTGGAGCGCCGCTACGTGGAAGAAGTCGGCAGCATGAACGTGTTTTTCAAGATCGGCGACACCGTGGTCACCCCGGCCCTGAACGGCAGCGTGCTGGCCGGCGTGACGCGGGATTCCGTCATCCAGCTGCTTCGCCATTGGGGCGTCAAGGTCGAGGAGCGCCTGCTTCCCATCGATGAAGTGCTTGCGGCCGCCAGAAACGGCGAACTCGTCGAAGCGTTCGGTTCCGGCACGGCGGCGGTCATTTCGCCGATCGGTGAACTGAGCGTCGGGGGCGAAACGATCGCCATCAACGGCAACGAGACCGGCGAACTGACCTCCAGGTTGTACGACGAGCTGACCGGCATCCAATTCGGCCGCCGGCCCGACCCGTTCGGCTGGACGCTGGAAATTTGATCGGCACGAAGCTGATTCGAAAAGAGCCGTGATTCGAAAAGAGCCGGGGAAACCCGGCTTTTTTTTGTCGGGAGTGGGCGCGGCCCCGGCTCCTCGTACTCCCGGGACACCCCTTCTTGCGCCCACGGCGCCTCTACGCCGCTGAAACCCGGATAAATCGGGTTTCACGCTCTCCCGAGGTGCACCGCACCCCTGAAACCCGAAAAAATCGGGTTTCACGCTCTCCCGAGGTGCACACGCACCCCTGAAACCCGAAAAAATCGGGTTTCAGGCTCTCCCGACATGCGCCACACCCCCTGAAACCCGAAAAAATCGGGTTTCACGCCCGCCACCCTAGCTTCACGCTGCCAACGATGCGGCCGCCCCCCGCTGCAGTTGTCATTCCGCCTCACATCTTGTCCACGGCGACCTGAAAAATGGACAAAGATTGTGGTACAATACGAGACGAATGACTTAACCGCTGTCGGCTCAATTGGAGGAGGCCTCATTTTTCATGCTCATCATCGGCATCGCCGGCGGCACCGGTTCGGGAAAAACGACGGTCGCGCGCTCCATCATGCGCCGACTCGGCTCGGACAAGGTGACGTTCATCTCCCAGGACAGTTACTACAAAAACCACCCGGAACTCACCCTCGAAGAACGGGCCAAAATCAATTACGATCACCCGCTGGCTTTCGATAACGAATTGCTCATCCGGCACCTGAACCAGCTGCGCAAAGGACGGCCGATCGATTCGCCGCAGTACGATTTCACCGTCCACGCCCGTTCGCCGCAAACCCGGCGCCTGTATCCCCGCAACATCGTCATCATCGAAGGGTTGCATGTGCTGTCCGTGGAGGAACTGCGCAACATGCTCGACATCAAAGTGTTCGTGGACACCGATCCGGACGTCCGCATCCTGCGCCGCATCGTGCGGGACATCCAGGACCGCGGCCGCACCATCCAGTCGATTCGCGACCAGTACCTGTCCACGGTGAAGCCGATGCATGAAGCGTTCATCGAACCGTCCAAAAAGTACGCCGACCTCATCATCCCGGAAGGCGGGCACAACAAGGTCGGCATCGAACTTTTGACCACATTGATCGACCGTTATCTGGAACACAATCCGCAACTGCCGGCCCCCCATCGCAAAAAGCAGGGAAACCGCACGACGCAAAAACAACGGCATTCGCAGCAACAGCAGCAGCGGAACGAATCCGCGGAACCCGCGAGCCGGGCGAAAGACGGCTCCGAGCCGGCTCAATCCGAACGGGACGGATCCCATTGATCGGCGTAGGGGGCCGCGGGGGCGCATCCCGATCCCGTCTGACGAAGACAGACTGACGGGGCAGAGACGCGGGGTGCGCAGCTACTTGCGATATGTTTCCCAGAACGGACTTTTCCAAAGCGTTTTGTATGAAAAATCATACAAAATCGCAACGGGGAACATGCCCGTGACACGATTTCCGGGCATCCGCGCAGGATCGGGTCGCCAACATGCAAACCGGGTCGTCATCTCGCAACCCGGGCCGCCATGCGTTCACGCCCTCGCAGCGGCTCCTCTGCAGCCGGAAACTCGCCGGGGATCCTCCCGCGGGCGCCAACCGGACGGAACTCACAACAGCCCCCAAGGCAAGCGGCCATCATCCGGGCGAACCCCCGCACGGCCCAAAAACATGCACAAACACAAACCGCCGCCGCTGCCCGGAAGGCAACGACGGCGGGATTCATCGGTGAATAACCCTCACTGGTAACAGGCCCTCAACAACTCCTCGGTCGTCGGCTCCGGACGGGCCAGTTCCACCGGCAATCCGTTGTCTGCGAAGCAAGCCAGGCATTTCTCCTCCGTTTCGCAATTCGCGGCATCCGGACACGGATAGCAAAACTTGAAGTACCATTCAATCAGCAAATTCCCGTTGTTCACCGCAGACACATCCTTTTTTCGTTTGATGGGTTCAGTGTACCTGAAGACGGAAATATGTATTGTGAATTATTTCACTTAACATCGTTTTCATTGATTTCCATGGCAAATCGGTGACAATACCGGTCCTTACTTCGCACAAAAAGACAGGAACGGTTTTCTCTCATTCGGTACGATGAGATCACGGGAGGAGATTGACGATGGATTGGCTCAAACGGATGGAAAACGCACTGGACTGGATCGAAAACCGGCTGACGGAACCGCTCGCCATCGATGACATCGCGGCCGCGGCCCACACTTCGCCTTATCATTTCCAGCGGATGTTCGCTTTCGTCACCGGCATGACGGTCGCGGAGTACATCCGCAACCGGAGACTGACGTTGGCCGCCCGGGAACTGGCCATGTCCGACGTCAAGGTGATTGACGTGGCGCTGAAGTACGGGTACGACTCGCCGGAATCGTTCACGAAGGCGTTTCGCCGTCTGCACGGCATCCCGCCCTCCGAGGCCAGGCGCCCGGGGACGCTGCTCAAAGCCTTCCCGCGCATTTCCTTCCAACTTTCCTTGAAAGGAGACAAACCCATGGACTACCGGATCGAAGAAAGAGAAAGTTTCACCGTCGTCGGCAAACCGCTGCGCACCCGCCTGGAAGGGGGGCAAAACCTGCGGGAGATTCCGAAATATTGGGAAACCTGCAGCCAGGACGGCACGACGGAACGGTTGCTGGATCTCATCCGGCCGGACGACACGATGTACGGGATTTGCACCGACTACGGCAACAACGGCGAATTCACCTACCTGGTCGCCGTCGAAGCGCCGCCGGAGAAGGCGGCTCCCGACTCCGGTTTCGAAGCCAGCATCATTCCCGGCAACACGTGGGCCGTGTTCACCTGCACGTTGCCGGAAATTCAGCCGACCTGGGCGCGCATTTTCCAGGAGTGGCTCCCGTCTTCGGGGTACGAAGTCACCGGCGGACCGGAGCTGGAAAAGTATGTGATGCAAGGCGACGAGTTGGTGTGCGAGATTTGGATTCCCGTCGTCAACAAATAAAGCGGACACTCGCGGAAAGGGGCCCGTTATCCGGGCCCCTTGGTGCATTGTCCCATGCGAAACGCACGAACATGCGCATACGATGTACGGTCAGCATCGCCGCGCCATTCCCGCATGAAAGAGGTGGTTCGCACCGTGCGTTTCAGCGTGATCATCCCCGTCCAGAGCCGCGCCAAACAGCTCATGTTGACGCTGACCGCATTCGAAAAACAGACGTGCCCGACCGACCAGTTCGAAGTCGTCGTGGTCGACGACGCTTCCCGGGACGATACGTTGGCGCAGTTGCAACATTATCGCCCGCCCTACAAACTGACCGTCGTTTCCCTCAACCGGCCCGTCGGCCGCGCCGTCGCCCGCAACATCGGCGTCGCCGCTTCGTCGGAAGACACGCTTATTTTCGTCGACTCGGATTTCCTCGTATTCCCCGACTTCATCCGCACCCATGAAATGTACCACATCCGCCATCCGAACACCGTCATTTCCGGCATGCCCAATTTGATGCGGGGGGCCTACACCCAATTCCATGCCGATTTTTCACCGGAGGAGAAAGCCCGCGCAGCGGACGTGCTCCGGCATAACGGGGTATGGAACGAAGCGTGGATGCGCGCGCCGCGCACCGTGGACCTCGTCACGCCGGATGACATCCGCCGCGGCACCGGACGGCTGGAACAAGTGCTCGCCCCGTGGAACGACGACGACCCGAACTGGCGGGAATTCCGCGCCACCGACGTGGCGCCGTGGATTTTGTGCGTGACGCGGAACGTGTCGATGTCGCGGTCCCTTTTTGAACGGGTCGGCTGGTTTGACGGCATTTTTCAGAAATACGGCCTCGAAGACTGGGAGCTCGGGTACCGGCTGCACGCCCACGGCTACAAGTTCGTCAGCATGGCCGAAATGACGGGCGTCCACCAGGAACATCCCGCCGCCGTCCGGAACAAGGAAGGCAACGAGGAAAACTTGCGCTTTTTCTTCGGCAAGCACGGCTTGCGCAATCCGGAAGTCAGCCTGCTGGCCATCCACTCGCCGGAAGACGGGTTGCCTGTCTACAAAAACGCCCTGCGCATCCTGTGGCGGCTCCGCCGCAACCGCTCCGCCCGCCACCGTCTGACGGAACTCCGCTTCCGCAACCTGTGCACGCGCACGGCGGTCCGTTTTGTCCATGATCCGCAGTCCGAGGCGTACACGAGGGACAAACGGCTGCTCCAGCAGGCGATTCTGGCGGCGAACGAGGCGTTCACGTCCCGGTTGCCGGAGAAATCGAAGCTGCACCACATCCGCCGCATCCTGAACCGGGCGATCCTGGACGTCAAGCGGGCCAACAAGCCGGCTTCCCGCGCCATCCGCGCACGGCGCGGCAAACGGGCGGCCCGCGGCAGCAAGAAAGCCCGTTGAGCCGGCCTTCAGACGGGCCGCATCCCCGCGTCGAACCGGCTGGCCGGATTTCCCGGCCGTTCCGCCGCTCCCGCGCGGAGCGACCGACGGTGCCCGTGCCGCCGACGGTGCCGCCTGCCCTGCCGCGGCCGACACCCGTCCCTGACCCGCCGCCGAAGCCGGCTCCGCCGAACGTGCTGCGCCCCTCACTCAAAATACGGCCACAAATCCACCCAGTCGTACAGCACCGCATGCCGGGCGAGCCGCATGAACTGGCTCGGGCTCATAATGTCCAGCTTCTTGCCGTTGATGCCGGCGCATTCGAGAACGGGACGCATGGAGCCATTCTCGATGCGCCGGATCAGCTCCTCCTTCGTTTCTTCCCGCGAAAGCAGCCCGTCCACCTCGAAGCCGAGTTCCAGCCGCTCGCAAATCTCCATGCCCAGCTTGTGGAACTCTTCTTCGAACCTCGGCCCGCGGCGGAATCGCCGCTCGCCGACGGGTTTGGTCAGGGCTTTCTTTTTTTCCAGATTGGTCAGCACCCAGTCGATCCGTTTCGGGAAGTCATTGGCGTTCTGCCCTGCCTCCTTCCAGGGTTTTGCGTTTTCCGCCAGGAACGCCCGGGCGTTCCTGAGAGTGATGCCCGTCGCGGCGTAATCGGCGTCATCGTGCAGTTCGGCCAAAATGGCCAACTCGAGTTGCAACCCGATGCACTGTTTTCGGAGCACGTTGAAATCCATGGGATATACCTCCATTTGGTCCAGATCGTGATTTTGAAGCGGCCGGAGGCCGCGGGACACCCATTCTTGTGCACATCATGTGCGCGGCCGGGCCAGTCATCCCCGAATCGCGTCATGTTCCGCCATTGCATCCCCGAACGTTCCCGTTTTTCAAAAGTCCGGGTACAGCATGTCCACCACTTGCGGCAGGAGCACGTCGTTGTCGTCGTCGAAGGTGCGGAAATCGAATCCTTCCCCGAAATCGAGCAGCCAGTGCTCGTCCACGATTTCGGTCCAGTCATCCGGAAGGCGGTCCGCATCGCCTGTCGCGTTGCCGCCGGGAAACGCCGTGTATGCTCCGGCCGATTCCCCTTGCGTGCCGTTCGTGCCGATCGCTTCCGCCAGGGTGGCGCCGGCCAGGTCTTCCGCCACGATCAGCGTCACCGCACGGCGAATCAGGCTGCTGCCGTAAAGCAGCGCCCGCAGGCTGCGGTACTGCCCCCTGCGCAACGCCGAGTAAAAATGCCGCAACGCCAAATACTCCAAATCATCCGCCACTTGCCGCAAAGCCTCCACCAGCCTGCCCAACGCTTCCCCGTACGCTTGCGCAGCCAGCCGCATTTCATCGCTCCCTGCCGACGCCGTCATGAAGCCCGCCCGCCGAATCAGGAAGAACAGCTCTCCGGCCAGCGCATCTTTCTCGGAGGAATGGCCTTCTTCTCCGTCCAGCAGCAGTTCCAGGTAACGTGCCAGGCGAAGATGATGCGGGAAAGGCATCCTTCGCATCACCCCGTCCAGCGCATCCACAACGCCGTCCAGATCATAATCCAGCCGCATCAGCTTCCCCAAAAGCCGGGTCAACAGCACGCCGATCCGCGCCCCCATTTCACTCGACCCCCATGATCGATTTCCATTCTTCATTCCAGTACTGCTGCATCATCCAAACCGCATCCCCGTCCCAGTCGAACAGCAGGACGGCCTCCTTCCGTCTGAACACCGGCAGTTCATCCAACAAGGCGGGGTCGGGATGCCGCAGCCAACGATTCATCCGGTCCAGCCATTCCGCACTCGCCACCATGCCGCCCAGGTGAACCTGCTCCGGCCAGCCGTATCGCTCAAAAAACTTCGGGTGTTTGTCCAGAAGCACGCGGTGAAACCGGGAGGTCAAATCGCCGAACCCGGAACGAAAGCGGGAAAACGCCGGTTCGCAAGGCGCCGCTTCCGCAATCCGGCCGGGAATTTCGGCCGCCAGTTTCCACAATCGTTCATGTCCGGCATCCCCTTTGTCCCGGCCGAGCAGTTCTCCCGCTTCCCGCAAACCGCCGATCCCGCCGGCCTCTCCCAACCGGCGCATCGCCGCCGCGACTTTCCGGGCCGGAAGCCCGTATTCGGCAAGCCGGTCAAGCATCAGCACGAACACTTCGCCAACTTGCAGTTCCCGGTCCGGGCACGCCTGCATGCAGACCCAAATCCAGTGCGGCATGGACGGCAGGCCGCCCGGGTTTTGCAGTCCATCGCCATCCGGATCGGGGCAGGAATTCCCCGCCCGGTTGCCGCCGGCCAGCCCGTCCGCCCTTTCTTCCGGCAGACCCGCCGCAAGAAGCCGGTCGTGATCCAGGTTCTTTTTTCTGATCGCCATGATTTCCACCTCTCTCCGATTTGTCCGTATGATCCGGTTTTCCCGTGAGGCAGGCCGGATCCAACCGTCCGCCGGTGTCCGTGAACGAATGGATCTCGTCACCGGCTTCAGGCAAGGAAACCGATGGCGCCGGCTTTGCCTGTGGAGCCGCCGACCTCCGTCTCCGATTGCAGAATGTCGGCTGCCGCCCGCTCGATGTCGATGGTGAGCATCAGCTTCAGGTTGTTGTCCGTGCGTTCCGCCATGCGGCCGACCGCCGCTTTGAACAAGCGCCGCATCAGCCTCCCGTTGCCGAGCCCTTCCGCGTTCAACCCCTGCAGGCTGCGAAGCAGTCTGCCGATCACCTTGCCGGCCTCCCGCTCGTCCTCCAGCTCAAACTGCTCCCGCCGGGCAAACAGTTTGAAAATCTCGATCAGTTCCTTCTGCCCGTAATCGGGGAAGCGGATCACATGGGTGAGCCGCGAGCGCAAGCCCGGGTTGGCTTCCCGGATGAAGCGGGTCATTTCGTCCGGGTAACCGGCAAAGATGACCAGCGTATCCGGATTGTTCTCCATCTGCCGGATGATTTCCGCCATCGCCTCCTCGGAATAGCCATCGAATGTTTGTTCACCAACCAGGGAGTAAGCCTCGTCGATGAAAATGGTGCCGCCCTTGGCGCTGCGGAACACTTGTTCAACCTGGGGCGCCGTCCAGCCGACGTAGCGGCCGACCAAATCCTTGCGGGCGACTTCCAGGAACGTGTCGTTTTCAAGCACGCCTTCCTCGCACAACAGCCGGCCGAAAATGCGCGCCAACGTCGTCTTCGCCGTACCCGGATTCCCCATGAACACAGCCGCCATGTGGGTGTCGCCCGTCGGGTAACCGCTCGCCCGGCGCATCCGCTCGAATTTCATCCGCCGGACGGTCCGCAACAGTTCCTCCTTCACGGTGTCAAGCCCGATCAGTTGCTCCAGCTCCTCGCGGGCGGCAAGCCCCTGACCCGGCAGGCGGATTCGCGTCATGGCGTTGCGGGCGGACAGGATGGCGGCAAAATCTTCCGGGCGGAGCACCGGGTTTGCCGCCGCTTTGCGATTGCCCTTCTTGCCGTCCTCCCAGGACAGGCTTTCACCCTGTCCGACGGCCGCACCGCCGTCCGCACGCGCGCCGCGTGCCCGGCGAACCCGGGCCGCTCCGGTTTGCACATCCGCCTTGCGGCTTGCACGGCGCCGGATCACCTTGTTCACCATGTGCTCGACGTCAACGGTGCTGCGGAACCAGCTGCCCCGATATTCCATCAATTCTTTCACGAGCAACATCCGGTCCACCGAGCGGTCGATGCGCCAGCCTTGGTTGCGGGCAACCGTGTCCATCACCGCCCGGTAATACTCCGGATCCGGCTTGTCCACCACGCAGTCCGCCATGTTCAGTTCAAACAGCCAATGCCGCTCGTTGCCGCCGAATCCGCCGCCGAACATCAGATGTTCCCGGTCCGCGGGGTGGATGAGGATGAGCAGGCGCCCTTTGCGCTCGAAGTATTCAAAAGGGGCCCGGTCCGAATGAAAATGGCCAAACGGCCCTTCCACCACCAGCGGATAATCCCCCTGCATCCAGAACGGATTGCGCCGCTGCGACTCGCTTTCCATCACCGTGTTCATCTGCCCGAACGGTTGAAAGAACGGCGGCCGTTCGTCAAAAGCGGCCATGAACTGTTCCGCTTTCACCACCGGCAGGCGAACGAGCCGCCCGTCCATGTCATACAGGACTTCCTCCGGCTTGAGCCCGTCCCCCTCGTCATCCTCCTCTTCATCCAGAAAATCGTACGCGTCGAATTTCGGAAATTTGTCGTTCGTTTTTTCGCCTCGCTGCGCCTCCGCCTTCTTGTAAAGGTAGATGGCCGCCAGCATTCCGTCCTCCGGATAGTGGCAACGGATCAGCACGCTGTCCGCCTGTTCGAGGTCCAACCCGTCGATGTTCGCCAGATGCCGGGCCGCACGGAAATCGCCGCGCAGCTTGGCATAACTTGCATCGGGCAGCGGGAGAAAGTGAATCGTTTCGCCCGTTCCCAATTTCTCCGACTGTTTGCTCACGCTGGTCAATTTCAACGATGGCATACCCGATCACACTCCTTGTTTCGGTTGTGAGCTCAGGATAGCATGTCATTTTTCAGGAAGATTGGAGCATTGGAGAATCGGGGGACTTTTTTTCCATGATGCGAATCTTCCAAATCCTCCCGTTTGATTTTGGTATAATCACGGCAACGGAATCGAAGGAGGGATCCACGTGCAGCAAGACGCCATGTTGGACCGGGACGTGCGCATCGTGCATCAGGTCATCGGGGAACTGAAATCGGCGGAAAAACAGACGGAAAAACTCGACTGGACCAACAACTCGGAGGCAGCCAGGTTTTTGTTCAAGGTGTTCAAAAGGTGGGTGGAAGACCGGCTGCTCGGAGAACATGCCGGCAAGCACCATTTGGTGAAACCCGAACCGTCCGGGAAGGACACCAGGAAGAACCCTTTGATGAATCCCGAACCGGCGGGTCCTTTCAAAAAAATTTACGACCTCGTGATTCAGGGGATGGAAGCGTTCAAAGAAGACAAAGACAGCTTCTGGTACAACCTCGAAGAAAACTTCGGGGACAAATTCGAAGAGAACATCAGGCACGCATTCAGTGAACTGAAGGACAAAACGTTCGGGGAAATTTTGGATGCGAAGAAGGTGTGGGATTGGATCGACAAAACGAATTTTGTGGTCGAGCTGCTCCACCATGCCCTGAAGATTGACTTCGAACATCGGTTCAACATGCTGAAGGGAAAAGAGGCCAATCAGCGCGTGGACATGTTGCGCAGACGTTTTGTTGCCGCATACAACCAGAAAAGGCACATGACCCGAATCAGCAGGCAAAAAAACAAGAACGCCGATCGACCGGCAAATCCGGTGGTTCCATCGCCGATACCGGGAACGGCGCAAACGAGGGAAGAACGGCAAGCCATACAGATGGCGGCACAATCAAGCGCCGAACAACCGACGATGCCGGTGCCGACACAAGAAGGAGCGGAACAACCGGCAAAACCGGCGACGGCCCAAGAAGGTGCCGATCCATCGTCAAATCCGGAAACGGCTCAAGAAAGAGCCGATCAGCCGGCAAATCCGGCTGCGGCACCGGAAAGAAAAGAAAGGAGAGCGGACATGGATCTGCGTTTGACGTGTTTGCGGGACGAACTGGCCATCCTCCACAACGATTTCGTGGCACTGGTCAATGAGCGGTTTTCTTCGGAGGATGGCGAATCTCCCATTTCGGGGGAAGCCGAAATGGGCTTTACGATTTATCTCCATGACGGCACCTATGACGAGTGGTTTTTGGCGGGGAGGAAAGAGCGGTTTCTGCTGAGCGGGGATGACCGGGTGGTCGCCTGCGCCGTTGTGGAATCCCCCGTCGAGGGCAAGGCGTATTTCCTTCGCTTCGACAGCGTCCGCTGGTTGTCCGGGGAGGAGGACGGCGACATGATTGAAGTGTGGGAAACGGAAACGATGAACGATGCGATGAAAATGGTGCTGGACGAAATCAATCGGGACGAAGACCTGTCGGATGGCTTGTTCGCCCTGGACAAGCCGGAAATCGGCGACGATTTTGATTCCGTCGAGCAAAAACTGATCCGGCTCATGGCGGCGGAAACCCGCTGAACGCCGGCAAGTCGGCGCTTTGGCGTTTTCCTTCCGGCCGCCAACATCGTATGTGCCTGCCTGATGGAAGGGTACACGGAAGCATGACGCAGCATGACGGATCGCGGAAAGCGGCATTCCGGTTTTTTTGCACCCGATCTTAAAAGTCCGGACGGGGAACCCGTTTTGTGCTAGAATCGAAGGAAGACGTCAGGCAAACGGGACCATCTGCCGGCAGCGGGCAACGATGGTTGTTCCCCGAACCGGATGCCCGATGCTGCGTCTGCGTCAACCTGGAACTTCGATGAACGAATTTTTGCCAGCCCAAGACACCTTGCGTATCATCGGACGATTTCCACACATCCTGATGGAGAAGGGGGGATTTACCATGTGGAAAGAATTCAAGGAGTTCGCCATCAAGGGCAACGTCATCGACCTGGCCATCGGGGTGATCATCGGCACCGCCTTCGGCAAAATCGTGACGAGCCTCGTCAACGACCTGCTCATGCCCGTCTTCGGCTTGATCAGCGGCGGAGTCGACCTGAACGGCCTGGCTTACACGTATGGGGAAACGGAAATCAAATACGGCGCGTTTCTGCAATCCATCGTCGATTTCCTGATCATTTCGCTGTCCATTTTCTTCTTCGTCAAGGCGGTCAACCGGCTGAAAAGGCCGAAGAAGGAAGAGGAGGAAGCGAAACCGGAGGAACCGCCGAAACCGAGCAACGAGGAAGTGCTGCTGGCGGAAATCCGCGACCTGCTGAAAAAGCAAACGTCCGACGCAAAATAACGAATCGATGCCTGGATGGGCATGGACCGGGGAGGATGCATTTCCGCCTTCCCTGCCGCGCAACCCCCGGCCGCAACCGGCCGGGGGTTTTGGTTTGCCCGCGTTTGTCCGGCACGTTTCGGTTCGTGCGATGCTGTCCTCATTGCACCGAAATGGTCAAAATCGGAAGCATCAGGCCCGTTTCCCATGCCTTATCGGCAGCAGAGGCCGATTCAAACCAACGTCTCCTCCATCAAAAATTCCCGAAAAACCGCCGCACGATGTCCGCGCCCGCGATGAACGTACCGCAGGAGGCGCCGATGTTGCACAGCGTCACCACGAGCAGAATGCGGGTCACCTTGTTGCGCCAAAATCCTTTGACGCTCAGCACGTCCTCCGACAGGTTTTCAAAATCCCGCACGCTGGGCCGCTGGAAATACGCCTGGGTGAACCCGGCAAACCAACCGGCCGCGAGCAGCGGATGCAGCGTCGTCAGCGGTGCAGCCACGATGCCGGTCAGGATGGCAAGCGGATGGGCAAGCGCCGCCGCCGCCCCGGCGCCGGACAAGAGTCCCGTCCAGAGCAACCAGCTGAGCGTCTGCTGCATGCCGATGGACGGATTCATCACGAAGGTGACGACGATGAGCGCGATGATGGCGATCGGCAGCGCCCAGCCGATGATTTTCGGCCACTTCGACGGCGTCGGCAGCGCCGAGAGCGCCTGCAAGTCGTGCTCCCGGTGGATTTCCCGCGTAATGCCCGGCACGTGCGCCGCTCCGAGCACCGCCACCACTTTGCTGCCAGGCGCTTCCTTGATCTTCTGGGCCAGGTACTGGTCCCGCTCGTCAATGAGCGGCTTCTTCAGCTGCGGCGCATTTTCCGTGAATTCCTCCAGCATCGAGTCGAGCATGTCGCGGGACTTCATTTTTTCCAGTTCTTCTTCCGTGATCTCCTCGCTGCTCAGGATGCTCCACAGCATTTGCGTCATCAGCTTCGCCTTGCCCCAAAAACCGACGCTGCCCCAAATGCGCGAAAACGTCACCTGGATGTTGCGGTCCGCCAGCACGAGCGTCGCGCCGACCTCTTCCGCCGACTTGATCCCCTGCACCATCTCCGCGCCCGGCTCGATGCCGAACTGTTTGCCGATCCTTTTTTGGAAAGAGGCCAGTGCCAGGTTGATGAGCATGAGCGTCGTCTTTTTTTCCCGGATGATTTTGAAAATGTCCGTATCCTTGTACTTGCTTCCCTGCATGATCGACTCGTACCGCTGCTGGTCGAGTTCGACGCAGACGGCATCCGGCTGCTCCGTTTCGATGACCTGTTTGACCAACTCCGCGCTCGTGCGTGAAACGTGGGCCGTGCCGATCAGGATGATCTCCTTGTCCCCTAGCGTGATGCGGGTGACATTTTGCTCGTCCATAACAACCTTCCTTTGGTTCGAATGCCCCCATTATACTATAAAGTTCGCGGTTGTTCACATGCCTTCGCCCTTCGCGCCCGGCATATATCGGCTGCCCGCCGTCTTTATGCACCGGCATTCCCCGTCAGCCCTGAACCCGCCGAAAATCGAACCGCGATCATGAGGAAGACCAGTCTGATCGGCGTCGATTCTTCCAAGGCGCGACGATTCTTCCTTTTTCGCTGTCGGCATGTCGGATCAACATCGGATTTCACCATCGACTGCAACGAAAAAAGAGCGCCGTTCCAAGCGCCCCTTTTTCCCGTCATCCTTGTCTGCCTGCAGCCCACTGGCCCTTCAACGGCAACCATGGAGCATGCGCAGTTCTCTTTCGGATTGGATGCTTTTTTGGTGTTGCATCCCTTTTTCGTCGCAGTGTCAATGGAGTTATCCGTTTTTCGAACCGAAAATCGGTTTTGTTCGGTTGGTGCGGGCTGCCTCCTTTTTTCGCGTGCCGGTTTCGCGCTTTGCTTCCGGACATGCCGATCCGGGGATCGGCATTCGTCCCGCTTGATCCCTCAATGCGAGGTCGGCGTTTCCGGGCTCAACGCGCCGTTTCCTTCGTGACGTCGTAGTAGAACCGGATGGCGTACAGCGCGCACAGGCCGACGATGGTGTAGACGACCCGCGACATCATCGAATCGCTTCCGCCGAAAATGCTGGCGACGAGATCGAACTGGAACAGACCGACGAGCAACCAGTTCAGTCCGCCAATGAGAAGAATCGTCAGTACAATTGAATTGAACGTTTTCATGGTGGGCAACTCCTTGCATTTTTTTCCTAGTGTTGCCCGCCGGGGTATGCGGCTATACATGGATGGTCTGAAATCCGGGTGTTTTGTGGTTGACGCCTCGCGGAAACGGCATTTCCGGACCGGGTTATGGGCATTTTGCCGCTAACTCACCCAGGAAAAGGCGCTCCCAGGTTGAGTTATGGGGATTTTTCGAGTATCACGAGTCAATTCACCCTTTCCAAGGGGGAATTGCTCGAAATTCTCGATTAACTCGGGTACAATCGTCCGTTCCATCGGCGAATTAATCGATTTTCTCGAGTAATTCCGGCTCGATCGACCCTTCCATGGGTGAATTGCTCGATTTGCTCGAGTAATTCCGGCCCGCTGAATCACATTGCGAGCGCGTAACGAACGACCGAGGGCCTTCATCCGGCCGGCGAGCGGCCGACACTTATCAATTTGCCTAGTGATGAGCGAAGGTTCTCGCCCGACCGGCGAACGGCCGCAGGTCATGCAATGCCCAGTGCGACGAACTCGCGAAGGTTCTCGCCCGACCGGCAAGCGGCTGACGCTCTCTCATCCACCCGCCGCGCGGCAGGCGCTCACTCATCCGCCCAGCGCATCGAACGCTCGACGGCCTTCTTCCAACCGGCGAGCAACCGCGTCCGCGTCTCGTCGTCCATGGAGGGACGGAACGTCTCGGTTTGCCGGTCCAGAGCCCGGATGTCGGCCATCGACCAGAAGCCTGCGCCGATTCCGGCCATGAACGCGGCGCCGAGGGCGGTCGTTTCGGTCATCGCCGGCCGCACCACGTCCACGCCGAGGATGTCCGCCTGGAACTGCATGAGCAAATTGTTGGCCGACGCCCCGCCGTCCACCCGCAGCGATTGCAGGCGAATGCCGGAATCCTGCTCCATCGCTCCGATCACGTCGCTCGTCTGGTACGCCAGCGACTGCAGCGTGGCGCGGATGATGTGGTTTTTGTTCGTGCCCCGCGTCAGGCCGAAAATTGCGCCCCGCGCGTACATGTCCCAATAGGGCGCGCCCAGCCCGGCGAAGGCGGGTACGACGTAAACGCCGCCGGTGTCCGGCACTTTGCTCGCGTAGTATTCCGAATCGGCGGCATGTTCAAACAGCCGCAGCCCGTCCCGCAACCATTGCAACGCCGCGCCGGCAATGAAAATGCTGCCTTCCAGGGCGTAGTACGCCTTGCCGTCCATCCCCCACGCCATCGTGGTGAGCAGCCCCGACTTCGACGCCACCGGCTTATCGCCCGTGTTCATCAGCATGAAGCAACCGGTGCCGTACGTGTTTTTGGCCATGCCCGACTCGAAGCACCCCTGACCGAACAGCGCGGCATGCTGGTCCCCGGCAACGCCGCTGATCGGAATCAGCGCCCCGCCGAACGTTTCCTTGTCCGTCACGCCGAAATCGCCCACGCTCGGCCGCACTTCCGGCAACATCGCCGCCGGAATTCCGAGTTCCTTCAGCAAGTCCTCGTCCCACTGCAACGTATGGATGTTGAACAGCATCGTGCGGGAAGCGTTCGTATAATCCGTCGCATGCACGCGGCCGCGCGTCAGGTTCCAGATGAGCCACGTGTCCACCGTGCCGAACAGCAAATCCCCTTTCGCTGCCCGCTCCCGTGCGCCCTCCACGTTGTCGAGAATCCATTTGACCTTGGTGCCGGAAAAATAGGCGTCTATGATGAGCCCCGTTTTGTCGCGGATCGGCTGCTCCCAGCCGTCCCTTTTCAACGCGTCGCAAAGATCCGCCGTCCGCCGGTCCTGCCAGACGATGGCGGGATAAACCGGCTCGCCGGAATGGCGGTCCCACACGATCGTCGTCTCCCGCTGGTTCGTGATGCCGATGGCCGCCACTTCCTGCGGACGAATCCGGGCGGATTCCAACGCCTCCCGCGCGACTCCGCTCTGCGCTCCCCAGATTTCCATCGGATTGTGCTCCACCCAGCCCGGTTTCGGATAATGCTGCGTCAATTCTTTTTGCGCGATTTGCACGACGTTCCCCCGACGATCAAAAAGAATCGCCCGCGAGCTCGTCGTCCCCTGGTCCAGCGCCAGCACGTACTTTTTGTCCATGGCAGCAGCCCCTCCCGTTGAAAGCGCTTAATTCTCATTATCGATTATGTTATCAAATTTTCCGGCTTACCACCAAAGCCCTTTCGACGGGAATCCTTTTTCTTGTGAACTTTAAAGAAAAAGGGTAAAATTTCTGAGTTGAGTTTTTCGTCTTCATGCCCACCCAATATGACACAAAGGAGCTGGCGTCCCTTGGAAGGAAAAGCACACTACCCCGTCAAACTGTGGACCGAAGTCAGACAATTCATCATGATTGCCATCGGCGCCGTAATTGCAGCAGTCGGGCTGGAACTGTTCCTCGTACCGAACAACATCCTGGACGGCGGCGTCATCGGTCTTTCCATCATCGCGGCCAAAATGACCGGCATGAAACTGAGCCTGTTCATCGTGCTGTTCAACATTCCGTTCCTGTTCATCGGCTACCGCAAAATGGGCCTGCGCTTCGTGATTCACGCCCTGTTTGGCGTGTTGGTTTTGTCCGGCGTGACCGCCTATTTGCACCATTTCGAGCCGTTTACCGACGACCTGTTCCTCGCCACCATCATCGGCGCGGTCATCCTCGGCACCGGCGTCGGCCTCGTCATCCGCAGCGGCGGGGTGCTGGACGGCACGGAAGTGATCGCGATTTTGGTCAGCCGGAAAAAACCGGTGTCCGTCGGCCAGTTCATCATGATGCTGAACGTGTTCATCTTCGTCCTGGCCGCCATGCTCGTCTTCACCTGGGAAACGGCCATGTACTCCATCATCACGTACTACATTGCGTACAAAATGATCGACATCGTCAACGAAGGCCTCGAAGAACTGAAATCCGTCACGATCATTTCCGACAGACCCGATGACATCGCCGGGGCGATCCGGGAGCGGTTGCACCGCGGCATGACGTTCCTGCACGGCGAAGGCGCCTTCTCCGGCATTCCGAAAAAGATCATCTACATCATCGTCAGCCGGATCGAACTGTCCACCCTGCGCGAAATCGTCAACGACATCGATCCGAAGGCGCTTGTGGCCATCGAGAACATGGCCGACGTCTCCGGCAGCAATTTCCGCACCAAAAGCCACTGAGATGACGGCGCCGGCTCCCTGGACTCTGCTCCGCATGCGGCCGGTTTCGCATCACCGCGATTTCACGGGCACCGGAGCGGTCATCCGCATTTTTCGGCTAAAAGGCACTTCCGACAAACGAAGCCTCCGCGTCCGCCGGATCAACGGCGGTGCGGAGGCTTTAATCGGTGCGCCCGGAGCGAAGTCAACCGGCTGCGGTCAGACGGGCGCCCACAGGCGGAACCGCGCGGACTCCCAATCGTCCCCGGCGGCACCGATGCGCAGGCGTCCCCACAGGGCGTCCACCGCTTCCTCCTTGCCGAGGGTCGCCCACGTTTCCGTATCCATCGGATCGGTGTAATCAATCAGGCCGTCCGCCGCAAACATGGCGTCGTTCCCCTGCTCGTCACCGGCAAACAGCAAATACGAAATGACACGGCACAGGCGATCCTTCACCCCGCCAAAAGGCGACTTCTCCCCGCCTACCGGCATGCCGTCGGGCAGCTCCCCTGTCAGCCGCTTGTCCCAATAGGCGCGAAAAGCTTCCGTCAACCCGTCCGCCTCCACGCCCGTTTTCCGGCAAACGGCACGCATCCCGTCCACCCCGATGCCGTCCGCCACCAGCGTCGGATGCAGGGCAAGCGCCTGGATCCGGTAGCCGACATCGTTCAAAAACAGGTCGCACTTGGCGCCGGCCGGCTTGCCGCGGATGCCGATGCCGGCGGCGAGGCGGCTGTGTTCTTCGTCGCTCATGCCGCGCAGCGTCATGGCGCCCAGCGACTCCGGCAATGCGCCGTATTCCCGCATGAAGCGGACGCTGCGGATGCGCCCCTGCATCGCCCGCCGATCCCGCACCAGAACCAGCATCAGTTTCAGTTTCAGATCGTCCCGCGCTTTGGTGTCCATGTCCATATGCCTCTCGTCCTCCGCTTCCGTCCCGGTCCGATGCGGGCCGCTTTTCTCCTTTTGCCATTTTACCGTTGATGCCGCCCGTTGAACACCCCGCCCTTGAAAATAAAAAAGCCGCCCGGACGACGCCCTTGCCGGGCCGTCCGGGACAGCTTCCTGGTCAATCGTACATGTTTTCGTTCGCCTGGTGCCCTTTCTTGCCGTCCATCGCCCGTTTGCGCCGGTCGTTCTTCTTCCGGTTCAGCTGTCCGGCCTGATGGCTCGTGACGGGCGTCTCGGCGAGCTCGTCCACCGTGTTCCGCAAGTTTTTGTCCGCTTCCACGCCTTCCATCCTTTCCTTGACGGTTTGCCTCTCTTATTGTTTTCCGAATCAAGAAAAAGATGCAAGCGCCGGCCTGGCTTAATTCACCATGCGCACAAAATCGTCCATCGTGTGAAACTGGAGCAGGCAGTAACGAGGCAGCTCCATGCGCGGGGTTTCCGGTCCGCTTTTCTCGTTGGCCACGATGAAGGCTGCGCGGTACCCGAGCTCCCGCAACACCTCGATCGTCAACTCGTTGTATTTGCCGTAAGGATATGCAAACACGTCCTGCCGGCGGCCGACGAGCGCTTCCAGCGCCTTGCCGCCTTCGGCGATTTCCTCCCGCTGACGATCCCGGTCGAATTCGCTCAGCACCGGGTGGGTCACCGTATGGTTCAGCACATCGATCCCGCGGGCGGCGATATCGACCATCTCCTGTGCACTCATGTACAAGTCGCCGTCAATCCAGCCCGACACGGTGAACTGGATCGCCTTCATGCCGTACCGCTCCAGTACGGGCATCACATATTCGGTGAAATCCGCCGTGTTGTCGTCGAAGGTGAGCAACACCGGCTTTGCCGGCGCCTCCGCCTTCCCGTCCAGCACGTCCAGATATTCGTCCATGGAAAGCGTCGTGTAACCGTTTGCGTGCAGGTACGCCATCTGTTTTTCAAATTCGTCCAACCGGTACTGATAGTTGTTGGCCGGATCGGGTTCCGGTTTGACCACATGGTACAACAATACGGGAATGTTCATGCATCATCGCCTTCTTGTCGGAAGTTTTTGTACAACATTATACCATGTCAACCGGCCGGCGAACCTCATTTTTTGGCTTCCCCTTCCACCGCGGGGAAGCCGACTTCCGGCTCGTTGGCCGGCAGCACCAAAGCATGGGCGACGCTCCCGTCCGCCGTGAACGCGAGACGTTGTTTCCCATGATCCTGCCGGGACAACCGGATTCCCCCGTGATGCGTTGAAAAAACGAAAACCCCCCGGAACCGTCTCGCCGGAGGACAACGCACGACATGGTGCGTCATCCGATCCGGCCGGGACGTCCTGAGGGTTTGTGTCCGATTCGCAATGGTGTACGCCTGATTCCTCAAACGTGGCGGATCAGGTAATCGAAGGCGCCCAGCGCAGCCGTCGCCCCCGATCCCATGGAGATGATGATCTGCTTGTACGGACTGTCGGTGCAGTCGCCCGCCGCGAACACGCCGGGCATGCTCGTGGCGCCCCGTTTGTCCGTGACAATTTCGCCGATCCGCGTTTTCTCCAGGGTGTCGCCGAGCCATTCCGTGTTTGGCACGAGCCCGATTTGCACGAACACGCCCTCGACGGGGATGCGTTTCGTCTCGCCGGTTGTCCGGTCCGTGTACGCGATGCCTTCCACCGTCTCCTTGCCGATAATTTCCGTCACCTGGGCGTTCGTGATGACCGTCGTGTTGGACAGGCTGCCAAGCCGTTGCTGCAGCACTTCGTCCGCCTTCAATTCGGGCATGAATTCCAGCACGGTGACGTGGCCGCAAACGCCGGCCAGATCGACGGCCGCTTCGATGCCGGAATTGCCGCCGCCGATGACCGCCACGCGCTTGCCGGCGAACAACGGGCCGTCGCAGTGGGGGCAATACGTCACCCCTTTGTTGCGAAACTCCTGCTCGCCGGGCACGCCCAGGTTGCGCCAGCGCGCGCCGGTGGAGATGATGACCGTCTTGCTTTTCAACACCGCTCCGTTTTCCAGCTCCACCTCGACGAATTCGCTTTTGCGCAAGCTTTTGGCCCGCTGGCTCGTCATGATGTCGATGTCGTGGTCGCGGATATGGGCTTCGAGACTGGCGGCAAGCTGCGGACCCTCCGTGTACTTCACGCTGATCAGGTTTTCGATGCCCAGCGTGTCGTTCACCTGGCCGCCGAACCGCTCCACCACGAGGCCGGTGCGGATGCCTTTGCGGGCGGCGTAAATGGCGGCGCTGGCGCCGGACGGCCCGCCGCCGATGACGAGCACGTCATAGGGCGCCTTGTCGGCGAAAGCGGAGGCGTCCTGCGCGCTGCCGAGCTTCTCCAGGATGTCCTCCAGCGACAGCCGGCCGCTCTCGAAAAATTCGCCGTTCAAATACACCGTCGGTACCGCCAGAATGCCCTTGCTTTCCACTTCGTCCTTGAACGCCGAGCCTTCCACCATCGTGTGGCGGATGTTCGGATTGACGAGGCTCATCACATTCAGCGCCTGCACCACATCGGGGCAGTTGTGGCATGTCAGGCTTACGTATGTCTCGAACCGATACTCGCCGGGGAGCGCCCGGATGCGCTCCATGACGTCGGGCTGCACCTTCGGCGCCCGGCCGCTCACCTGCAGCAACGCCAGCACCAGCGAAGTAAATTCATGGCCGAGGGGCAGGCCGGCAAACACGATGCCGGTGTCTTCCCCCGGCCGGTTCACCGAGAATGACGGCGTGCGGGGCAACTGCGCCCGCTCCCAGCGGATCCGCGGCGAAAGCCGGGCGAGTTCCTCCGCCAGCTCCAGCATCTGCTGCGACACCGGATCGTCGCCCGCGGACACGTTGAGCTGCACGTCGCCTTCCAGCAGTTCAAGGTATTGCACCAGTTGCGACTTGATCTCCGCGTCGAGTGGCATGGATCCCGCTCCTCAAATTTTGCCGACCAAATCCAGGCTCGGTTTCAGCGTGGCGGCGCCTTCCTCCCACTTGGCCGGGCACACTTCGCCCGGATGTTCGCGCACGTATTTGGCCGCCTTCAGCTTTTTGATCAGCGTGCTCGCATCCCGGCCGATGCCGTCCGCCGTAATTTCCACCGTCTGGATGATGCCGTCCGGGTCGATGATGAACGTGCCGCGTTCGGCCAGCCCCGTCTCTTCGTTGAACACGTCAAAACTGCGGGAAATGGTGCCGGACGGGTCGCCGATCATGATATACTCCACCTTGCGGATCGCTTCGGAATGGTCATGCCACGCCTTGTGCACGAAATGGGTGTCCGTGGACACGGAGTACACTTCGGCGCCCAGCTTTTTCAGCTCGGCATACTGGTCCTGCAGGTCTTCCAGTTCCGTCGGGCACACGAAGGAGAAGTCCGCCGGATAGAAGCAGACGACGCTCCACTTGCCCTTCAAATCTTCTTCCGTCACCTCGATGAATTCCCCGTTATGATACGCCTGCGCGCGAAAAGGTTTGACTTCTTTGCCGATCAGCGACATGGTTGCCCTCCTGCAACGAATTTGCGAGGCCTCGTTCCGGCGCGTTGACGGGCGGGCTCCCCTGATGCGGGTTTCTGGCGCCGCCCCGGTTGCTCCCGGTTCCCGATGGCCGTGCAGCACGATTGCGGCCGGCTATGGCAAACACCGGCGTTTCTTGGCGTCATGCACCTGCCCGTGTCCGGACGGTTCGCGCTTGCGGGTAGCGGTTCCCCCCGGTGCATCCATGCCGGATTGCGGCCTCGTTACCTTATCTAGGATGTCCGTTCGGAAAAGGATTTACACTCCGTACATGCAGCCGTTATTCGCGTATGCCCGGGCAAAACCGGGTCGGCGGCCCTTGGCCGGCAGCGAAGAGACTTTATACGCGAAAAATCACCCGATACGCCGAACAAGCGAAAACGAGCCGGCCCGCAGCATGCCTCGCCTGATCCAGGCTGCTTTATGCCGTCGGAATCGCCTGCAACTTTCTCCGCAACTCGTCCACCCGCTTCTGGTCCTCTTCGAGCACCGTGTCCACCACGTTTTTGCTCTCCTGGTCCAGGTCACCGCCCACCATCTTGTGGGAAAAGTGAATGCCGTACTTGTTCTCCCCGACCAGCGCATCGTGCAAAATGTCCCGCGTATCCTCCGGCGCGTCGCGAAGCTGCTGCATCCACAGCTGCAGCTCGCCCATGAACCCCGGACCGTCCACCGGTTCGCCGCCCAGTTCGACGATGCGCCGGGCGATTTTTTTCGCGCCGAGTTCCGCATGTTCCTTGAACTGTCGCAGCATGTCCTTCGTTTCCGGATCGTTGGCTCGTTCCAAGAGCCGCTCGTACTGCTCGATGCCCATGTACCGGCCTTTCAGAAAACCGTTCAGTTCCTTGATGACCTTCATCTTCTGTTTGTCGTCCACACGTTCACGCCTCCTTCATGTTGCCATCGATCGTAGTATGCCCCAATGCGGGAAATCGTCGCCAGCGGACTTCGGCACCAACCCCCCCATGCACGTCCGGGGGAAACATGCGCCTCCTTCCGGCGTTTCAGGATTCCCGTGCAAAAGCACAAAAACCGGCGCTTCCCGGCTTCCCGTGCAAAAACACAAAAAGACGCCGCATGTTTGCGCTTGTCGGTTTCGCGCAACAATACGGCGTAATCACCCGTTGCTTGGTTGTCACAATCCGATCCGGGTTAACGCAAGGTGCAGGTTGTCGCTATACCCGGCCGTGTTTTCAGCAGGGCTCCGCGGCGCCCGCGCCCAGTTCCCGCGCCAGTTGGCCGATGGCCGCTTCCAGGCGCTCCTTCAGTTCGTCGTCTAGTTCGAAATGGAGCTCCCCGTTCTGCTCCGTCCGCGTCACCTGGGCGTCCACGGCGTACACGACGGGCGCAAACCGCCTGGCGCCGATCGCCGCGGCCACCGGTTTGAAGGCGAAATCCACCGAGAGCAGATGGGCGATCGTGCCGCCGATGAACACGGGAGCGACCCACTTGTCGGCAAGGATATCCCGCGGAAGCAGGTCGATGAACAGTTTCAGCAATCCGGTGTAGGACGCCTTGTAGACCGGACTGGCAAACAAGACGGCATCCGCATGCTCAACCCGGGCGATCGCCGCTTTGATCTCCCGTTTGTCGTAGCGTCCGAACACCAGATCATTGGCCGGCAATTCCGCCACGTGAATCGCCTCAACCTGGATGCCGTGCCTCGCCAGCAATTGTTCCGCATGATTCAACATGCCGGTCAGCCGCGATGCCGCGTTCGGGCTGCCGTTGACGATGACGACGTTGGCCATCCTCTCCATCTCCTCTGCCATCATAGTGTGGATTGATCCCGACGCAAAAGCCCCCCGCCCTGCGAACACCTGGCTGCTTTGGGATTGGGAGGCCTCCGGCGGTCCGGTCGCACTTAATAAACACTATTCCGATTAATTTAATTGTATTTAAAACCATCATACGATGATTCGCCCGGCCAAGTCAATCGTCATTGGCAAAAACCATCGCGGATCATGCGGACGGAAACACGGATCCGCGTTATCGACCAGGTGCCGGTTCCTCATCCTCGCACAGGCCTCTCGAGACCGGCTTGCCGGCGAAAGCGGCGAAATTCCGTCACTCGTCCGCGAAAGGATCTCCCGGGCCCGTGTTTGCGGCGAATGATCGAGCGTCTTGAATGCGGAAGACCGGCCCCAACCGGAGTTGCCCGATGTTCCGGGCATCCCGTCCCCGGGAACTAGGCGGTTCGAAATCAAAAACCGGCCCCCCCGATTTGGGAAGCCGGTTTGGCAGGCGAGCATGACGGCCCGGTGTGCTGACGCCGTCACTGCGGCAACACGAACATGCGCGCACACCCGTACGTTCACTGCGGCACGCGCACGATGCGCGGGTCCGTGAAAATATCTTTGTCGTCCAGACTGAGGGAAGAAAATTCGCTGACGACGGCTCCTTCCTCCCCGGCCTGGAACCAGTGTTTCGTGTTGGGCGGGATCGTGTATTGTTCGCCGGGGCGAAGAACAATTTCATGGAACACGGTATAGTACGCTTCGTCACCTTGCGGAGGCGAACATTTCCGGCTTTCCGTCGGTTCGCCCTCCACATACAGGTACACAACCCCGTAGCGGCAGCGGAACGTTTCCTGTTTGCCGGGGTTGCCTTCGTCGATCGGCGGATGCCAATGTTCCGCGCAGGTTTGCCCGGGGAA
>Ga0310829_1000509_pt1 | contig 32063 bp, 25 predicted proteins | sample WT_ome_4_FD_202244 | JGI IMG/M metagenome (GOLD analysis project Ga0310829, IMG submission 202244) | Sorghum-adapted microbial communities enriched on wild type (WT) sorghum from Joint BioEnergy Institute, Emeryville, California, United... ...
CGCCCGCTCAATTTGCTGCACACTTTGGAAAAGTGGTCTCATGACCTTGTTATTTCGTGTCCACTTTCTTGACAGAGGTCCATTTCTTCCGTTATTTGCTCCCCAAACCCGTCCCATGCGCCGAATAACGGAAGAATCGTCCGAAAATGCGCTGCCGAACGCCGCCCTCACGCCTTGGCGTTCCGTTTTGCCCGCCAGGCGGCAAGCCGGGCTTCCACCACTTCGGTCCGGTCACGCAACCGATGGCGGTCGATGATGTCGGGCCCGAGCCGGCTGCTGTCCGCCGCCGGGCGCGTCAGCGGAACGAGCGCCGGATCGGCAAGGGGGATGTCCAAATCCCGAAATGCCGGCACCGGGTGCTGCTTGAATTCACGCACCCGCTCCTCCACGAGCGCCAGCAATTTATCCCCGTCGATGCCGAGTACCGCCAAATCGCCTCCCGACAAGCGCAAATGTGCACTGCGCAACATTTTCAGCGCCCCCCGCACGTTGCCCCGGCGATGATGGTACAAGCCGACCGCGAGCTGGATGAGTCCGATCCACACGTCGCCAAGCGAATCGTCCGGATGCTCTTTCCAATGCTCCTCCAACAGTTCGTGGCACTCAAAAAAATCTCTCGTTTGGTGAAATTGCTCCAAATAACGCCTGTACGCTTCCGGATATCTGCCTGCTCCCTCCAACGCTCGTTCCCCTCCTGTCATGTCCCGAAAATCCTTGCGGTCCTCCGCCCTTCTTTCAGCAATAACGTTCAGGCCGTCCTTGCACCGATCACAAACACGGTTATGCGGATGTCCCGCCGGTTCCGGCTGATGCTTTGTTCGCGCGAAGCATGAACCGTTGTTTCCGCATCCCGCCGCCCCGCTCATTTGATCCGCACTTCGAACGGTTCCGAAATATAGGCCGGGTAATGGTAAATCGTGAACGTCAGCGGATCCGCATACTCATGTTCCGCCGGAATCCGGATGTACTGGGTGTGCACACGATGTCCCGGGCCGAACGAATCGAACGACGCCGAAACGGCGCCCCCCTCCACGGCCGCAAACCCGAACGACCGGCCGGTTCCGTCCGTGAATGCGGATTCGTTGACCACATGATAGAGCGTATTGTCCCAATCGGCAAGCACCTTCAATTTCAGCTTGATCAGCCAGTAATCCGTCATGCGGGTGATGCTGTCCAGCGTCACCTGATCGGTGGGCGCCTCGAGCAGCGACTTCTCCTTCAGGCTGATGACCACCGTCATGTTGTCCTTGTCCAGGGCGCCCAGACGTTCGCCGACGAGCATGATCGATTCCGGTTTTTTGAAGTACGGGCTCGGAAAATAGTAAACGATCTTTCCTTCCGCATCGGGCCCGCTTCCGCCATACTTGCCGATTTCCTCGCCCCCGTCGAGCACCAGGCGCAAATCGTGAAAACTGAAAATCCGCTTCGTGTTCCCGGGATCGGGGAAAATGTGCACGGCAATTCTCGCCGGACTGAGCACCGCCTTCTCCACCGTGAACCGCTGGCCTTCCACTTCCACCCGTTCACCGATTTCGAACATTTCCGTCATGCCGGCAAAACGGGCACGGTCCACCGGAACTTCCAGGCGGACGGGCATTCCGTCGGGCGCTTCCGCCTCCAGCACGACCAGCCCGGGAACGGTGTGCCCCTCCGCCATGTTGATATCCAACACGTTCTGCAACGTCCCTTCCCCGTACGGATCGGACGTGAACGAAAAGCCCGCGACCAGTTCCCGCCCTTCGCCATCCAGGAGCCGAATGTTGCCCGTCGTTCCCCCTTCTTCCGAGTAAAAAAGGACCATGCGTCCTTCGTCCGCCACCAATCCTTCCACCGTCAACCGGTAACCGTCCTGCACCACCGTCAGCCCGACCGGCTGATAGTAATCCTGTTCCAACGCCAGACGGATGCCGGAATCCTGCTCAATCACCCAAACGATCCAGTTGAGGACGGGGATTTTCGACACGGCCATGGCGAAGGCGGGTGACACGTTTACCGCGATGGCGAAGGCGAGCAGGACGGCCGCGACGGTCGAACCGGCGACGCGAAACCGGACCGCCCGCCGCGCGCGTTTCGCCCGCCGGATGCCCCGTTCGATGGCGAGATCCAGCACGTCCGGCGCCGGCATGCCCGGCACGCTTCCGCCTGCGGCCGACAGTTCTTTTTCCAGCCGTTCAAAATCAGCCATTCGTCCACCCCTCCTTCTCCAGTTGGCCGCGCAACATCTCCAGCGCCTTGTGCAGCCACGTCTTGACCGTCCCTTCCGGCCGGTCCAACGCCAGCGCCAGCTCCCGCAGCGTCATGTCCTCGAAATATTTGAGCATGACCACCTGCCGGTACGGATCCGCCAGGCGGCTCACGGCATCTTCCAGCAGCAGCCGTTCATGGGCGTCCGGTCCGGCCGGCATTCGGTCCGCATCCGGCATCGGCCGCGTTTTTCCGCGCTTCGCGAGCGCGTCGTTGCACACGTTCAGCATAATCCGGACGAGCCACGTTCGTGCGTACGCGGGTTCTTTCAGCTTCCGGATGCCCCGGTACGCCCGGAACGCCGTTTCCTGCAACGCATCCAGCGCGTCCTGCTCGTGCCCGAGATGCCGCATGGCGATCCGGTACAGACGGTCCTTCTCGGCCTGCATCAACCGGAAAAACGCCTCGTCGTTCCCCGCCCGCGCTTCCTGCGCCCACCGTGCCGCCTCCCGCCCTGGGTCCGTTGTCATGTCCATCTTTTCCACCGGTTCCGTTTCCCGCCCCTTTTTTTCGCTATTCATCCTTTAGACCGCCCGATATCCGCAAACGGTTTTCGCCGGCCTGCATTTTTTATCGCACGTTGTCGATATGGCGGTTTTTGCCTCGCAACTATTTCCCTTTCCTGTCGTTATTATTTATGAGTTTACTAGAACAGGAGAAAGTGGGCGAGGAGATTTGGGGAAACGGCTTTCGATTGCGGTTCTGCTGGTGTTGGCGGCCAGCCTCATCCTGTCTCCGCTCGCGGGCATCGCGGCGGACCGCACGACGAAATTCAGGTTGTATGAAGGCGACCGGATCGTCCGGGAATACGTCTCGCTGAACGACGCCATCGCCGACGGCAAACTGAGGCGAAACAGCCATGTGGAACGGATCGAAAACCGGGAATGGGTATGGGACAACCTGGCGCGCTACCGGGTGTACCAGAACGACAAAACCTATCCGGACTGGCAGTTCGCCACGTTGGAAGAAGCGGTGAAAACCGCCAAAAAGTACGCCAACAGCAGCGTTCGCGACGTGCTGAGCGGCGGCTGGGTGTGGCACAATTTCCCGCTGATCGACAAACCGTATCTGCTCATGCAGGGGGACAAGACGTTGCCCGGCTGGCAGTTCGCCTCCCTCGAGGAGGCACAGAAAGAAGCAAAAAAATGGGCCAACGCCCATGTCATCAACCTGAAAACGAACGAATGGGTCTGGGACAACCTGAAACCCGAGCGCAAGGATGAATTGCGGGCGAGGAACCCCGTCTACCAAATCGTGGCGGACGGCAATCCGCCGGCCGAGCCGATGTTCGGTTACCTGGAAGACGCCGTCGCGGAAGCGCTGAAACACGACAACGCTTCCGTCGTCAATGTCCAAACGGGCCAAACCGTCTACACGAACGCCAAACCGTATGAAGTGTATCAAAATGCCAAACTGCTGAGGCGCCATCCCGATCTCGACGCGGCCGTCGCCGACGCCAAAAAGTGGGCCAACGCCACCATTCGCCTGAACGACCGGGTCATCTGGAGCAACTTCCCCTATTACCGGGTGTACCAGAACGACAAACAAATCGGCGCGTTCAACGATCCGTACGAAGCGGTGGCCTTCGCCAAAAAATACGCCGACTCCGCCGTCATCACGCTGCACGACGAAACGCTGTGGGACAACCGCAGCAAATTGCAATTTTGGTCGTGGAACGGCAGCGCCAAACCGGAGACGATCCGCACCCACGTGTCGAATACGATGGGCCTCGACGTCGTGTCGCCGACCTGGTTCGAGCTGGAAAAAGCGGACGGAACCCTGAAAGACACGTCGGACGCGGCCACCGTCAAATGGCTGAAGCAAAACGGCTACGCCGTCCATCCGCTCATCCACAACCAGTTTGATGCCAAATTGACGACCGCTTTCCTGAAAGACGAGAAGGCACAGCAGAAATTCATCAACGCGCTGGTGAACAAGGCGGCTTCCCTCGGCGTCGACGGCCTCAACCTCGACTTCGAGTCGCTTTCCGGCAGCGACCGGTCCCTGTACACAAATTTCGTCCGCAAGTTCACGAAAGCGGCCCATGACCAGGGGCTCGTCGTCTCCATCGACCTGCCGCGGGGCAGCGTGAAATGGAACCACCTGACCGCCTTCGACCATTCGGCATTGGCGGACATCGTCGACTACATCATCATCATGGCCTACGACCAATATTATTCGGGCAGCGACGAGCCGGGATCCGTGTCCGGCCTGCCCTGGACCGAGGAAGGCATCCAGGAGTTTCTGTCCTACGGCATTCCGCGCAGCAAGCTGATACTCGGCATTCCGTTCTACGCCCGGGATTGGAAGCTGGACGCCAGCGGCCGGCTGGCCGGCAACCGGGCGCTGCTCATGAAGGACATCCCGAACCTGCTTGCGTCGAACAACGTTACCAAGGAATGGGACGAACGGTTCAAGCAATACAAGGTCACCTACAAGGAGAACGGCTCCACCCGCGTCTTCTGGCTGGAAGACGAAACGACGATAACCGAACGGCTCAAACTGGCAAAAAAATACGACCTTGCCGGCGTCGCGGCCTGGCGCATGGGACACGAGTATTCGCAAATATGGGAAACGATGCTGCAAAACAAATAGGGACGCAAGGCAAAGCGGGAGATTCACCCCTCCCGCTTTTTGCGTCCCGTCAAGGGCCGGCCGGCTTGTTCGCGCATGCATCCTTTGCCGCATGAACGCATTGTCCGATGCGTCCCGCGCCGGCAAAACCGGTGCATCTGCCGCTTCACCGGGCCAGCATGTTTTTCAACGCAGCGAGATCCGTCACCGGCGCCTGGCAGGCAAATTGCCGGCAAATGTACACCGCCGGGCGCCCGCCGGCCGGCCCCTTGTCCGCGATGACGGGCATGAGCGCGCGGGCCTCCTCCCCCGCCGGTCCCGGCACGTTCCGCATGATGACGGCGTTCGGCAGCCAGCTTTGCTGCACGGCGCGCGCCATCGCTTCCGCCTCTTCTCCATCGCCGCTGATGACGATTTCCTTTGCCGGTTCATACGCGTACAGCATCGCCGTGGCGAGCAGCGCATGGCCGGCCGGATACGTTCCCGCGGAGCCCGCGCACGCTTCCATTTGCCGCCGGAACCGCTCCTCCATTTCCGCGTTCCCGGTCATGCGGGCGAGACGGATCCAGTTGAGCGCCATCGCCGAATTGCCCGACGGCATGGCGCCGTCGTACGTCTCCTTGACGCGGGCGAACAGTTCCTCCCCGTCGGAGCCCGAGAAGAAATAGCCGCCTTCTTCCCGATCCAGAAACAATGACTCCGCCTTCTCCATCCACTCCAGCGACCGCCGCAAATATCCGGCGTCGAACGTCGCCTCGTACAGTTCGATCAGTCCCCAGGCGAGGAAAGCGTAATCGTCCAGGTAAGCCGGATACGCCGCTTCCCCGTCCCGCCAGCGGGCGAGCAGGCGGCCGTCCTCCCGCACCAGATGGCGTTCGATGAACGCCGCCGCCCGCTTGGCCGCCTCCGCGAAGCGGGCATCGCCGAACGCCCGGGCCGCCCGGGCCATCGCGGCGATCATGAGCCCGTTCCAGCCCGTCAGCACCTTGTCGTCCCGATGGGGACGAATCCGCTTCTCCCGGGCCGCGAACAGCTTCGCGCGCGCTTCTTCCAGCCGCGCCGCGAGCCGCTCCGCCGGCATGCCTTCCCGCTCTGCGAACGCCTCCGGAGTGCCGGCAAGCAAATTCGGAATGTTTTTCCCTTCGAAATGGCCGTCCCGGGTGATCCCGTACACCCGCATGAACAGGGAAGCGGATTCCGCGTCCAGCACCGCTTCGATTTCGTCCGGCGTCCAGACGTAAAACTTGCCTTCCGCCCCTTCCGAATCCGCGTCCTCGGCGCTGTAAAACCCGCCCTGCGGGTCGGTCATGTCCCGCAGGACGTATTGCAGGATGCGTTCGGCCACCTGCCGGTAGCGCGTTTTGCCGGTGGCCTGGAAAGCGTCGGTGTAGGCCATGGCAAGCAGGGCGTTGTCGTACAGCATTTTTTCAAAGTGGGGCACCAGCCAGCGGTCGTCCGTCGAATAGCGGGAAAACCCGAATCCGATGTGGTCGTGGATGCCGCCCCTCGCCATCATCTCCAGCGTTTTCTCCGCCATTCGAAGCGCCTGTGCATCCTGCTTCAGCGTGGCGTAACGGAGCAGAAACGACAGGTTGTGCGGAGTCGGAAACTTCGGCGCCTTGCCGAACCCGCCGAACGTTTCGTCGAACGACTGCCGGAACTGCTCCGCCGCCGTGTCGATCAGCCGGCCGTCCGGCGTTCCCTTGACGTTGCCGATCGCATGCCGCTTCACGTGATGGACGATTTTGTCTCCGGCTTGTTCCGCCTTCGCCCTGGCGTTGTTCCAGATGTCGATCAGTTGCGGCAAAATTTCCATCAGGCCGTAGCGGCCGTACCGTTCTTTCTTCGGAAAGTAGGTGCCGGCAAAAAACGGCTTCTTGTCCGGCGTCATGACGACGGTCAGCGGCCAGCCGCCGTGCCCGGTCATCGCCTGGCAGACGGCCATGTACAAATGGTCCACGTCCGGCCGCTCCTCCCGGTCCACCTTCACCGATATGAAATGGCGGTTCAAGAGTTCCGCCACCTCTTCATCCTCGAAGGATTCCTTCTCCATCACATGGCACCAGTGGCAGGTCGAATAGCCGATGGACAGAAAAACGGGCTTCTGCTCCGCCTTCGCCCTGGCGAACGCCTCTTCTCCCCACGGGTACCAATCCACCGGGTTGTACACGTGTTGCAACAGGTACGGGGATTTCTCCCGGGCCAGCCGGTTCGGTTTTTTCTTTTCAGACACGGCCGTGTCACCTCCTTGTCGTCCGTCGCCCCTTAGAATAACCATTGAATGGGAAATGTAAAGGGCTGCCCCGCTTGGATTGGGCAAAATCGGACCTCGTCCGTGGCTGACGGAACGACAGGGCACTATTTCACGATCAAAAGGCCGTTTTCAGGCAAAAACCGCAAAATAGCGTCCTGTAGTTCCGTTACATTTTAAAACACCGCTTTTTTCCCAAAATAACGCCCTCCAGTTCCGTTACAAATCCGCAGGTTGAGGGATGCAACGCCAGTTCCGGCATTTTGTCGGCATCTTATCCAAGATCGACGGCCACCGGATCGCCGAAGGTGATTTCCCCGTCCGTCACCCTGGCGTCGTAAGCCAACACTTTCACGCCGCCGGCTGCCGCGGTGCGGAGGGCGTCGGCGAAGGCGCGGTCCGTCGTTTCGTTCGGCCGGAACAGGCGGCATCCCCGCATCTGGATCAAAAAGATGACGACCGCCGCATGCCCCTCTTTCACCGCTTCCGCCAGTTCCAGCACGTGCCGCGCCCCGCGTGCAGTTGGCGCGTCGGGGAACATGGCGACGCCGCCCGCGTCGAGGGTGACGCCCTTCACCTCGATGTACCCCCGCTTCCCTTCGCTTTCAAAAAAGAAATCGAAGCGGGAACCGCCCCACACCGCTTCGCGCCGCAGGGCGTCAATCCGCCCGAGTTCGCCGACGGCGCCGCCCAGTAGCGCTTCCTCCAGCACCGCGTTCGGCGCCTGGGAATCGATGTTCACCCATCCGTCGCCTTTCCGGACAGCCACCAGCGAAAGGCGGGTTTTGCGCGACGGATTGTCCGACTCTTCCAGGCTGACCGCTGCGCCCGGCACAAGCAACTCCTTCAGCCGTCCCGTATTTTTCACGTGCACCGTTTCCGTCCGGCCGTCGATCTCCGCTTCCGCCACAAACCGGTTCAGCCTCCGGATGAAGGTGCCGTGCACAATTTTCCCGTACCGCATCCCTTGTCCCTCCCGTTGTTCCTTCCATCATCGCAGAGGACACGCCGGTTTTCAACCGGAACCGCACCGTTGCGCGAAACAGGTCCCGGCTGCCGGTTGCATCTTCCGGTATCGGCGCGGACGGAATCGGATTCACCGGTTTCGATCGGGGTCCGCGGACCGCTGCACGGAAACGGACCCGACTTCCGCTGGCGTTTTCCGATACCGACGCGGATGGAAGTGAACACGGCAGGGACGCCATGCTGCTGTCGGCAAAGCTTGCGCGCTGCGCAAGCGATCCGGCATCATGCGCAACGTGATGGCCGCACGAAAAATCCCCGTTCCGCGGGAACGCACCGTTCCCGGGAAGGGGATTTCGGACCGGTTAGTTTCGATTTTTGGTTCTTTGCGTTTCTCTGAAAATGATTACGGTTCTCTGAACGGTTTTCTGAGGTTCTTTGCAGCTCTTAACAGTTCTGATTCGTTCGTTGCAGTTTTTCTCAGCTCTTTGCGTTTCTCAAAGATTCCATGCAGTTCTCTGAGGTTCTTTGCGGTTTTCTCCGGCTTTCTTCGGTTCAATACAGTTCGGCGGTGAACAGCCACATCGTGGAGCCGTCCGCCCATTCGCCGATGCTTTGCAGCAGGCGGATTTTGCCGGTCGTCGACGGGGCAACGGCCCAGTCGGATTTGCCGGGACCGTTTTGCAGGACGATGCCTTGCACGACTTCTCCGTTGATCTCCCGCGGATAGCTGAGCCGCCACTTTCCTTCCGCCTGACCGAGCGTGCCGTGATTCATCTTGTACGTGCCGTCCTTGTTGATCGTCACCGTGCCCGCTTCCGCTCCCGGCGTCAACGTATGGGTGGCATAATCGCCGGTGTCGGTCCAGTACCAGTCGGTGACCGTACTCGATATCCAAATTTTCCAGGTGCCGTACAGCGCTTCAAAATCGGTCAGGGAATCGTCGATGCTTCCGTTGTCCCGGCCCGCCTGCCCGGCGGTCTGCCCGGCCGGTCCCTGGCTGGCGGGCGGCGGCGTGCCGTCCTTCGAATACACTTCAATCGTTTTCGTCGCGGCGTCATAGGCCACGTTCATGTCGAGGCTTTCCCCGATAAAGCGGAGCGGCACGAGCGTATTTCCGTTTTTCAGAACCGGCGGAGAATCCAGCTGCTTCTTCATGCCGTTCACTTCCGCCACCGGGTTGTCCAACCAAAGCATTGCGCTTTTGCTTCCAAGGTTCATCGTGATTTTCCTCTCCTGCTGGTCCCACTTCACTTCGGCGCCGATCGCTTCGGCAAGAAACCGGAAGGGCACCATCGTCCGGCCGTTGATCGTGACGGGCGCGACGTTCATTTGCTCGGTCCGGCTGCCGACCTGCGCATGTCGGTTGTCCAATTGCAGTTTCAGATAGACGGAAGGCGCCTTTTCGGTGCCCGTTTGGCTTCCTGTCGGTCCGGCCGGGGCGGACGGCGTCCCTTGGGCCGGAACGGAAGGGGACGGCAGTTCCCAATTTTGCGACCAATTTTCCGTGTAAACCGGTTCACTCCATACCTCCGTGTAAACCGGTTGAGACCAAATTTCGGCGGCCGTCGCGACCGTTCCCGTTCCCGACGCCAGCACCGCGACGATCATGACGATTGCCATTTTTCCCTTCCCGCTCATGCTGTCACTCTCCCTGGCTCATATTGACTTTGGCGGCCACGCTGTCCACAAACCAAAGTTTGTTGCCGCCCATGTAACCTTGCTGGTACCGGACGCTGACGGCTGCGCCCGTTCTGCGGGGGATGACCGCCCAATCGACGCCCTGCGGTCCGTTCTCCAGAATCAGCAAGCGGTCTTGCCCGACCACTTCGTTTTTCTCGCCGGCTCGCCATGTGCCCGTCGCTTCCCCCTGTACGTAATGGTGAAGCAAATACGTGCCGTCGGGATAAATGGCCATGTAACCCATTGGAATGCCGGCTTGCTGAATGTCGTCTATGAACAGCTGCCAGACGCCGATATAATCGAATCCGAGTTCCCGGCTCCATTCTTCCGCCGTTTTGACGGGTTGTTCCGGTTCGGCAAGTTCGCCGCCGCTTGCGGCTCCGTCGCCCTGCCGCGCATCCGGATGTTCCGCCGGCGAACCGTTGTACGGGTCCGTCGTGCGGCCTTCCGCGACATCCTCCGACGGCCGGCCGTCGGCAGCGTTGCCCGAATCCCCGGTTGCCTGTCCGGGTTCATCCGCCTTGATGCCGGTTTCTCCGCTGTCGGGATTTCCGTAAATGGAGATGGTTTTCGTCCCGGAATCGTACACAACGTTGAAACCAAACTGCTCGCTGACGAAGCGGAGCGGCACCAACGTCGTCCCGTTCATCACCGCCGGCGGGAAATCGATCTCCACGGGTGTTCCGTCAACGAGGGCCGTTGTGTTGCCGACCCGCAGTTCGATCGTTCGGCTCCCCGTCTCCAGCGTCACTTTCTGTTCATCCGCGTTCCACGACACCTTCGCGCCCAGGGCTTCGCCCGTAAAGCGCAGCGGCACCATCGTGCGGCCGTTGATGCTGTACGGAGGAACGGAAATGTCCCGCGTTTCGCCGCGGACGACGGCCTGTTTGTTGCCGATTTGCATGGTCACCAGAACGATTGGATCCCCGCCGGTTTGTACCGGCTCCCGGCCGCTGCCCCCATCCTGACGGGAATTTGGCGACGCGTCCGATTGTCCGCCGGCAGGCCGGCGGTCTGGCGACGCCTCCGTCACGCCGGAATCCGGCTGAGGCAGCGCGGCGGGCGCACCCGGAACATCCGGCGCATTTCCCCCGTCCTGCGGCGCCCCGTACAAATCCTGAAACAGGGATTCGGACCACAGTTCCGTGGCCGGCACGGACGCCGGCCAGCCGGAAGAATGACCGTGCGAAGCGGGCGGACTGCCGGTCTGTCCCCCGGATTGCCCGCTTGGTTGTCCGCCGGTCAGCCCGCCGTTCTGTCCTCCCGTTTGTTCTCCCGTCGGTCCGCCGGACGGCTGCCCGCTGTCGTTCCACAAATCGAGCGACCAAAGCTCAACCGCATGTCCATTCCCACCCGCCAAAATCATCAGAACGACAACCAATAGCGGAATCGCCCGCCTGCCCCGGATGTTCATTCCTTCATCTCCTTTTTCGCGAATCGCGGCAATGTGCAATTTTTCTGTCCCATCATCATCATAGGAACAACGCATTACAACATTCTCTCAACCGGTACCGTTCGACATTTTGCAAGGTTTTTGTAAGATTTTCGTCATATGATGCGATATAATCAAGGAAACGCTTACGCGGTGCCCGGGAGGGGCGTGGCATGCAAAGGGAAACCGAATTCACCGATACGGATCGACGGTTTCGTTCCGATGCCGTCCGCATGGAACGGGATTTGCTGGCCGGACGGTCAGTCGACGCCGCCGTCTTGCGCTCCTTTCCGGAGTCCGTCGTGAAATCGTCGGCCCTGTTGAGCCAGGCGCTGGGAGAGGCCCTTCTCCGTGAAGGCCGGCTTGCCGAAGCAAAAACACATCTATCGAATGCGGTGCGCCGGTTTGCCGCCATGGCTTTTCCGGAGCGGCTGCTTCTGGCGATGAGCGCCCTGGCCGTCGCCTCTTTTCGATCGGGAGACAAAGACAACGCGCAAGCGCTGCATGCGTATTTGAAAAAGGAATGTGACGCCATGCCCCCCGCCGACCGGCCGGGCTGCCTGCTGCTCGCCCTCGCCGGCGGAAGCCGGTTGTCGGCTTCTCCGGAGCAGGGAAGGTGCTGGTACCTGGAAGCCGTCGAAGCGTTCGAACAGGCATCGCAACCCGGAGAAGCCGTCTTCGCCATGGGCGAATGGCTGCTGTTCGGGGGAGGCGGCCGCGATGCGGCGGGTTTGTCGTCCGTCGCATGGAAAATCCGCATGTGGGCGGGCCTCGCCGAAATCCGGGAGGACATGCGGCCCGCCGGTTGGCTGGCGGCTTTGGCCGATCTTATCATGGATCCGACGGAAGCGGTATGCCGCAGGCTGAACGCGTTGCTTGCCTCAGTTGCCGGATCGTTGCCCGCTGATTTGCATTACGGTTCAGCGGCCCTTCTCCTTCGCCATTCCCTTCATTGGGCCCCCGATTTGGTTTCCGCCCTGGTCGATGCGCTGGAAACCGCCCGGGAGCGCTGTGCCGCCGACCACCGGCTGCAACTGTCGTTGCTTCCGGCGCTGGCCGAAGCGTATGCGGCGCACGGTCTGAACGGACAAGCCGCTGCGGCGCGTGAGGAAGCCGAACAGCGGTCCCGCCTGTTTCCGAAAGATGAAATCCCCGTTTCGGCCGCCAAGCCGGAAGCACCGTTGCCCCAGGCCGGACAGTTTCCGGCATCCGGGCCCCAGGCTCCGCTCAAGTGGCGCGTCCGGCTTTTTGGCGGACTGTGCTTTGAAAAAGGCCAGACGACCGTGAGCCGCATCCGCTGGAAACGCAAAAAATCCCTGGAACTGCTGCTGTATCTTTTTTTGCAACCGAATTACGCCTGCACGAAAGAGCAATTGATCGACGTCCTCCAGCTCGGGGAAGATCCCGCCAAAGCCGCGCAAAATTTGTATGTGGCGGTGCACCAGTTGAAAGCGACGCTGTTCGGAGAATTGGGTGTCGCGGACGGCGTTGCGTCCCGGGGCGGTTTGATCGCCTTGCGGGAAGACGCCTTCGATTATGTGGATGTGGAGCGCTACCTGGCCTTGCTTCGCGTGGCCGATCAGCTGTGGCGTTCCGATCCGGAACTGGCCGGCGAGCTTTACCGGGAAGCCTGGCTCCTGTACGACGGGGTGTTGACCGAGTTTCCGTATTGGTCCTGGTTGGACCCGATTCGCGAGTACATGCTCGAACGGCAAATTTCCACCGTCCGGAAACTTCGGCTTCTGGCCGAAACGTCCGGGGACGACGAGTTGGAGGAGATGTACGGACGGGATTGGCTCCGTCTGAGGCCGTACGAAGAGGAGGCCGTGCAACACATGTTTCGTCTGCTGCAACGCACGAACCGCACCGGAGAACTGCTCCGGCTTTACCGGGACTACGATGACTGGTGCAGCCGCGAGCTCGGCGTCGCGCCGTCCGTTGCGTTGCAAGCCTATGTAAGGGGGATCCGGGATGAATCGCTTGCGGGAGAATCGCCATGAACGGTACCGGAACTCCGCCGTGACGATGACCGCCTTCATGGCGGGCGCATTTGTGTGCATCGCCGCAATCCTGTACGCGCTCCATCATGTCCTGGCGGCATCCCGGCTGGAAAGCTGGCAGCTGTACGGGTGGCTGATCTTCGCCGGAGGCGGCATGTCCGCGCTCGCCTTTGCGGCCATCGCCCGCCGCATCGTCCGCCATCACCGCGAATTGCGCCGCATCACGGAAAGCCTGGAATCCCTCGCATCCGCCTCCCGTTTCGGCATGTTGGAGCGGTTGCAGACCTCTTCGCGTTTCGAGCCGGGAGAGTTGACCGACGCGCTCAACGCCTTGCAGGACCGGTTTGCGCGGGAATACGACCGGTTGGAGAAGGACATGCGGCTGGCCGCGCAAGTGCGCGAGCTGCAATGGTCCGAGACTCCCGACCGGTGGGGACGTTGGCGCATTTCATTGACCGTGGAGCGCAAACCGGTGGACGGCGTTTTTCTGGAAACGATGCCGCTGGACGAAGATCGGCTGTTCATTGCCGCCGGCGTCGTGGACGGAGCCGACATGCCGGCGGCTTTGGCCGCCTCTGCCCTCATGATGGTCATCCGCACGCACGGCGAGCCGGCGGAACATCCGGCAACGTGGCTGGATCAGGTGACGGCATGGACGGCGGACATGATCACCTCCGGCCTTGAACTGAACATCGCCGCCGTCACGATCGATGAATCGGCGGGAACCGTCGCCTGGGCGGTTCGCGGCCGCGCCGCCGTCGGCATGCTGCGGGACGGCCGCACGGACATGTTCGGGAATGCCGCGGACGGTGCCGGTGTCCAAGATGCGGAGACCGGCTGCAACCAGATCGGGGATCCGGCCGGTGAACTGGTCATTTTTCCGGGCAGCTTCTCAAGCGCAATCCGTCTGTCCGTTTCCGGAGACAAGGAGGTTCGTCCATGAAGCGATGGCCGGCGTCACCGGTGATCAGTCTGTTCGCTGCCATGCTGGCGGCTCTCCTGACCGGCTCGTTTTTTATTTTCCTGAACAACCGGATCATCCACGGCATCACCTTCGCCGAACAGCGGGCGTTTCACCTTCCGCTGATTGCGGCCGGGGATGCCCTGCTGTTGGTCCTGCTTGGCGGATTGGCCTTGCTTCGGCTGTCCCCCGTCCGGAAATTTTGGCGAGGCGGACTTGCCGATGAGCGGATGGCCGCCTTCCGAAGGTTGCTTGACTTCCCGCTCGAGTGGTTCGGCGGATTGCTCGGATTGTCTCTTCTCCTGATCTTTCTGTTTCACGCCGTTGAGTTTGCGGCAGGCCGCATCTCCCTCGGCAACCTGGAAAGTGCGGCCAAACTGGCGATGTCGGTCAACGCCGAATTGAACATCGCGCTCATGCTGGCGGTGCTCCTTTACGTGTTTTCCCGCCGGCTGTTGCGCACCCAGGCCCTCCGCTTCCAAATCCATGCGTTGCCGCGGAACGCCCGTCGTTCCGCCGTCGGCATGCTGTCCGTCACCGCTGCGATCTGTTTCGTGATCGTCGTGACCAACTGCGTCCGGGTTTTGGAACCCGGAACGACGGTCCTTCATCCCGTGCTCGATTATTTGCTTGTCGCCGGCCCGTATTCCGTTCTTGCCACCGGCATATTCGCCCTGAGCATCTCGGAATCCCGCAAGGAGTTGCGCCTGGTGGCCGATCATTTGCACCGGCTGTCATCGGGCGGAAGAGACGGGTTGCACGAAATGTTTCCCGTCATCGCCCTGGACGAAACGGGTTGGTTGACCGGAGCCTGGAATCAGTTGCAACAGCGTGTCAAAAGCGAATACGAACAAGTCGAACGGAACATGAAACTGGCCCATGCCGTGCAAAACCGTTTGTTGCCGCCTTCCCCGCCGCCCGTCCGGGGTGCGGAAATCGCTTCCGTCTGCCGGCAAAGCTCGGACGTGGGCGGCGATTTCCACGACTGGCTGGCGCTTCCGGGAAACCGGTTGTGTCTGGCCGTCGGTGACGTATCCGGCAACGGGTTGCCCGCCGCCCTGCTCATGTGCGCCGTCATGACCGGCTTCCGCAACGAAGCGGCGAAAGGCGGATCGCCGGGAGAACTGCTCACGAGGCTCAATCGGCACGTGCATCGCATGACCCGCGGCGAGTCGTTCGTGACGATGGCCGTGGCCATGCTGGAAACCGAAGGCCCCGCTGCCGGCATGATCACCGTCGCCAGCGCCGGACATCTCGACCCGATTCACGTGAAAAACCGTCATGCCGGGGAGTGGGCTTTCTCTTCCCTTCCGCTCGGCATCACGCCGGATGCCGTATATCGGGAATCAGCCAGGAGGCTCGGGAAAGAGGATGTGCTCGTGTTTCTGACCGACGGCATCGTGGAATGCCGCAACGATTCCGGCAATCTGAACGGTTTCGACTGGATTCTCCTGCGTTGGTCCCAACCGCTCCAGCCCGACTTGCCCCTTGCTTCCCGGATCGACGCCATCATGGACGAGCTGGACGGCGATTATGCGCCGGAAGACGACCGCACGCTGCTCGCCTTGCGCTGGCACGGGGATGATGCCGCGCGACGATGTTTCGCTCTGTCCGGTGAATACGGCGCCGAGATGCCGATCCTGCGGGAAACCGAAGCCTGGATCCGCCGGACGCTGCCCGGCTGGCCGCGCCTTGACGATTTGCTGACCGTCCTTTCCGAGATGTGCCTGAACGCCATCGAACACGGCTTGCTGGCGGAAACGGGGAAAGCGTCCCCCGTCCAGGTGCACCTGTCCGGCGAACAAATCCGGATCCGCGTCTGGGATTGCGGGGAACGCGAACCGGTGCCGGCGCCGGAAACTCCCCCGGCGGAGAAGTGGCGGCGAGACCCGCCGCGCGGCTGGGGGCTGTACCTGATCAACCGGCTGGCAGACGGGTTCGCCTTCGGTTGCGATCACGGCATCGTTTACGCGGAAGCGGTATTCACGTTGGACAAACAAACCAGGGAGGAATGTTGATGGAAACCCCGTTTCATTTTGAACAAAGAGCGTTGCCGGAAGCCGTCGTGCTCGATTTGCACGGGGACATTTCCAAAGAAGCGGAAAACCGGCTGTTGGCATCCCGGGACTGGTCATCGGGCCCCGGCGACGGCTTAACCGCCCTCATCCTCAATTTCAGCCGCGTCTCCTACATCAACAGCATCGGCATCGCCGTGTTGATCCGTCTCGTCCGCGCCTTGGAACAGGCGGGATGCCGCACGCTCGCCTACGGGTTGTCCACCCATTATCAAAAAATTTTTCGCATGGTCGGGCTGACGGAATACGTGCTTGTGTTCCCGAACGAATTTGCCGCCATCGCATGGTTGAAGGAAGATGCCGGGCGATGAAAAAACCGCCTTTCTCCCGGGGCGGCCGAAGCCGGTTTCCGCAGGAAAGGCGGTTTTTATGTCTCCGCGGCGATGATTTACGCGACGGTGACGGATTTCAACCGAAAAACGCGAAATAGCCGATGACCAACAGGCCGAGGGCGATCCGGTACCAGCCGAACGCCTTGAAATCGTTCGTCTGAATGTATCTCATGAGGAAACGGATCGCCAGCACCGACACGACGAAGGCCACGATCATGCCGGTCAACAGCAGGGCCAGTTCCTTGCTGGTGAACACGAAGCCGAATTTGGCCAGTTTCAGGGCGCTGGCGCCGAACATGACCGGTATGGACAGAAAGAAGGAAAACTCCGCGGCGATGGCGCGGGAAGAACCGAGGATGATGCCGCCCAGGATCGTTGCGCCGGAACGGGACGTTCCCGGGATGAGAGACAGCACCTGGAACATGCCGATCAGGAAAGCCGTCCGATAGGACAGGTCTGCGAACGATTCGATCTTCGGTTTCCGTGTTTTGTTGCGGTTTTCGATGACGATGAACAGAATGCCGTAAACGATGAGCATGACGGCAACCGTCTGGTAATTGTAGAAGTGATCGTTCAACCAGTCGTCGAACAAGAGTCCGATCACCGCCGCCGGCAGAACGCCCACGACGACCTTGTACCAGATCACCATCGTGTCCTTCTTTTCCTGCACCGTTTTTTTCGGCGAGAACGGATTCAGCTTGTGGAAGTAAAGCATGACGACGGCCAGGATGGCGCCCAGCTGGATGACGACGAAAAACATTTCCTTGAACGCGTCGGAGGCATCAAGCTGGATGAATTGTTCCACGAGGATCATGTGGCCGGTGCTGCTGATCGGCAGCCATTCCGTGATGCCTTCCACAATGCCGAGGAAAATGGCTTTGATAAGTTCGATGAATGACAACGGGTTCCCCTCCACCGTTTATGTATGGCGCTTTAATTATCTCAACACGTTTTGGACGAACTTGCAAGGGAAGATTTCGTCGAATGGTGCGGATCGCGCGCTTTCACCGTTTCGGAAATCCGGAAACCCGGATCGGATGATCGTTGGCGATGAGCGTCCGGAAGCGGCTTCCGGTATGCCATCCCGCCAACGAAAACGTTTCGGGCGACAACAAAAGCCCGGCCGCCGGCCCATGCGGACCGGCGACCGGGCACCGTCTCGTCAACCTTGCCGCCCTTTCTTTCCCCGGCGAAGAAATCAACCTCCTCCCACATCCGTCGTGCCGGTTACTTTCCCGTCGATGGAAGCCGACGCCTTGATGTCTTCGTCGGCGAAAAACAGATTGCCGTCGATGGTGGCCGTTTCGTGCAGGTTGAATCCTTTGGCCTCGACGAAGACGTCCCCCTTCACCGTGCCGCCCTGGATGCGGAAGTTTTCGCTTCTTACGACCAGCTTGGGCACCGTGAGCGTGTAGCTGGCCGTGATGTTCCGGTCCGCATCCTGGGCGTACAGGGCCAGTTTCCGGTACACCTCGTTGTTCGGGTCGTTTTTGTCGTGGAACGTGCCGGCGACGACGGCTTCCCCGTCCACCTTCAAGTCGTTCAGGATGGCGACGATCCAGCTTCCGTTTTCGCCGATCGCCTGCAAAAACCGTTCCTCGTCATTGACCAGAGAAGCCGTGGTCACGGCATCCGGCTGCTCTTTGTCTGTTCCATTCGCCCCTTCGTTGCCGGCATCGCCGCCGGCCTTGTCGTCGGCGCAGCCGGACAGGATGAACAGCGCGAGCGCAATGATCCACAATGTCCTGATGCGAGGCATGGCCCCGAGCCCCCTTCCGTACGGTCGATCGTATTGACAGTCTCGTTTTTTTCCTTGCATCGTTAGTGTGGGCGTGTTCCGCTTTTCTATGCAGCCGGTCCCGTCTCCGCGATGCCGCCGCTCCGTTTGAAACGAAGTCCCCCGTTTCGTAAAATGGGGGGTGGACATGACTCGCCAAGGGAGGCCTCATCATCGTGAATGCCGTTATTGAATCGTTGTTGTCCCACCGCTCCGTCCGCGCCTACCGGAACGATCCGGTGGAGGACGACCAACTGGAACTCATTTTGCGCGCCGCCCAGGCGGCTCCCAACTGGATCAACGGGCAACAGGTCAGCGTCGTCGTGGTCAGGGACCCCGCCCGCAAAGCCAGGCTTGCCGACCTGTGCAATCGGCAGAAACATATCGAGCAAGCACCCGTGTTTCTCGTGTTTTGCGCCGATTTCCACCGCCTCCGGCTTGCCGGGGAACTGGAGCAAACGCCGCCTCGCGCGTTGGAAGTCGATGTCGACCCGGTCATCGTCGCCGCTACGGATGCCGGAATCGCCCTGGGCACCGCGGTGGCGGCCGCGGAATCCCTCGGCCTCGGCACCGTGCCGATCGGCGCCATCCGCAAAAACGCCGCGGAAGTGGTGAAAGAATTGCAGCTGCCGGAATACGTCTTCCCGATCTGCGGCCTGTGCGTCGGCCATCCCGCCGAAGATCCCGGGACCAAACCTCGCTTGCCGCTGGAGGCGTTCGCCCACGGGGAAACGTACAATCCCGACCAGCTTTCGATCATGCAGCGATACAACGCGGAATACGCCGACTATCTGAAAGGCCGCGGGGAATCGTCTCCTTCCCCCAACGCTTGGACGAAGCGGATCGCGTCGTTCTACGCCAACCGGTATTACGAAGGCGTCGTCGAAACGCTGGAACGCCAGAAACTGTTGCCGGCCCGTTATCAGCGCTGACGGGAGCGGCCCGCGACCGGCCGGACACCGCACGGTGCGGGATAGCCCGGGATCCATCGGTCATCATCCCGCCTTTGCGTGTTTGGACGCAGACGCAACCCGAAAACAGGAAACTCCGTTGGCGAATTCGCCGGATCAAAACATGGACAAGCCGGAAAGGAAAACCCGAAGCCAAGGCGGCCGAAGGTTTTCCTTTCTTTGTGTCCGCATCGCCGGCCCGCAGAAAACCGTTCCGGCAGACCGGTTTGGCGCCGCCTTCGGGAAATTCTCATCGGATTCTCATAAAAGCGCTGCATTTCCCAATCCGTCTTGTTTTTCGCGATGGAAGGAAAATATTGTTCGACTAATCTTTTGCTATACTTGCAATGCATTGGGTTCCCGCCCCCGAAACGATGCTTGCAAAGGAGGATACCATGACGAAACGAATCGGCAAAACGGGCAAGTTCGCCCTTGCTTTCGCGCTTTCCGCCTCGCTGTTCAGCGGCTTGGCGCTTGCCGCTCCACAGGAAGCCGGCGCCGCCTGGTCGGAGGCGAAAGCCAACGCGATCATCAAAACCGCCAAGGCGCAGCTCGGCAAGCCGTACAAATTTGGCGCATCCACCAGCACCACCCGCCATTTTGACTGCTCTTCATTCACCAAATACGCTTACGGCAAGCACGGCATCACGCTGGCCCGCTCTTCCAAACAGCAGGCCAAACAGGGCGTGTACGTGGCCAGGAAAAACCTGAAAAAAGGCGATCTCGTGTTCTTCGACGTATCATCCAAAAGAGCGGGAATCGACCATGTCGCCATCTATGTCGGCAACAACACGTTGCTTCATACGTACAAAGCCGGGGTGGGCGTCACCTACACGAAACTGAGCAAAAAATATTGGAGCGACCGGTACGTCACGGCCCGCCGGGTCATCCGCTGAGGACAAGCCCGGATTGCCGCGATGTGTCGGCGGCTCCTGCCGATCGAATCAACCGGAGACGGAACAAGCCGTCTCCGGTTTTTTCATGCGGGCGTCGTCTCTCCCTTCATCCTTCCCTGCCGGCGTCAAACCGGTAACCGAAGCCGCGCACCGTATGGAACCACTTTTTTTTGTACGTTTTGTCGATTTTCAGGCGCAAATAACGGACGTACACGTCCACCAGATTCGTCCGGCCGGAAAACGTGTACCCCCATACGTTTTCCATGATTTGCTTGCGGGTAAGTGGTTTTCCCTTGTTTTTCGCAAAGTAGAGAAGCAAGTCGAATTCCGTAGGCGTCAACGGGAGACATTGTCCGGCGATTTCCGCCGTCCGGGCGGCGGGATCGATGACCAGATCGTCCACGCGGATCGGAAAGTTGTCCGCCTTGCCGGCAAGGCGAAGCAAATTCCAGACGCGAACGACGAATTCCTCCAATACCGGCGGTTTGGCGAGCACGTCGTTGGCCCCCTGCCGGTAGCGGCGGATTCGGTTGCGGACATCATTGGAAACCGTGAGCAGCATGACGGGCACCCCGGGCCGTTGCTCGCGCATCTCATGCAGGATGGTTTCCGCGTTCATGTCAGGCAGATTGTCCCCGGTGACCGCCAGATCGTACAGTCCGCCGTTCAGCATGTCCAGCCCCTCCCTGCCGCTTGCCGCCATATCGGCCACGATCCGTTCAAGGTCGAGCCGGGCCGCCAGCCGCTGCGCCAAACGCGCGTCCGATTCCACCAAGAGCACCCTGGGCACCGACCGTTCCCTCCTGACCGTTCCCCCTGACCGCTCCCCTTTATTGTTGCCCGCCGCGGACCGTCCGTTGCATCTCCGTTGCGAGGGTCCCGCATGGAGAAGACGGAACCGTTTGTGGTACAATAAACGGGAAATTTTGCGGAAAGGAACGCATTCGACATGTTTATCGCCAAGGATTGGGAACAATACGAGTGCCTGGATGCCGGAAACGGAGAAAAACTGGAGCGGTGGGGATCGGTCATTTTGCGCCGTCCGGACCCGCAAGTCCTCTGGCCGATCCGGGACGAACGGAAATGGAACCGGGCGGATGCCCACTATCATCGCAGCTCTTCGGGAGGCGGAAGCTGGGAATTCCGCAGGCCGCTTCCGGACCGCTGGCAAATCCGCTACCGCAACCTTGCGTTTCACGTCCGGCCGACCAATTTCAAACATACCGGCCTGTTTCCCGAACAGGCGGTGAACTGGACGTGGATCATGGAAAAAATCGAAGCGGCTGCCCGTCCCGTGAAAGTGCTCAACCTGTTTGCCTATACCGGCGGCGCCACCCTCGCCGCGGCGGCGGCGGGCGGCTCGGTCTGCCACGTCGACGCGGCCAAGGGCATGGTGCAATGGGCGAAGGAAAACGCCGAGCTGTCCGGATTGCAAAACCGGCCGATCCGGTACATTACCGACGACGTGTTCAAATTCGTGCAGCGGGAAATCCGCCGCGGCAACAAATACGATGCGATCATCATGGATCCGCCGAGTTACGGGCGGGGACCGTCCGGCGAAACGTGGAAACTGGAAACGAGCCTGTATCCGCTCGTGGAAACGTGCCTGTCGATTTTGTCCGACGATCCGGTGTTTTTTCTGATCAATTCCTATACGACCGGGCTGTCGGCGACGGTGCTCGCCAACATGCTGGAGCTGACGGTGAAGGCACGGTACGGCGGCACGATCCGCGCCGCCGACGTCGGTTTGCCGGTCAGCGGCGGCGGTCTCGTGCTGCCGGCGGGCACGTCGGGACGCTGGGAGGCCGGACGATGAGCGGGCGCCGGAAGTCGCCGCTAGTCCTGTCGCTCCTCTTTCTGCTGGTTATCGTTCTGGCAGCCGCTTGCAGCGGACGGGACACGGGAAACGGCCGAGCAGACGAAACCGGCAGCGCCGGCCATGTCGAAACCGCCGATTCCGGCATGCGCGGCGGCCATGCCGGGGAAACGCCTGACGCTGACGAACCGGAGGAGCCCGCGGCGCCGCCGGAACCCGTTTACGCCGAAGCGAATCTCGTCGCCGTCGGCGACATCATGATGCATATGCCGCAAATCCGTTCCGGCTACGATCCGGAAAGCGGCACGTATTCCTTCCATCACTTTTTCACCGAGGTGAAACCGTTGCTGGCTGCGGGCGACTGGGTCATCGGCAATCTGGAGACGCCGCTCGCGGACGGGGACAAGCGCGGTTACACCGGATATCCGGAATTCAACGCGCCGCCGGAATTGGCCGACGCGCTGAAGGAAGCCGGATTCAACATCGTGACGACGGCCAACAACCATGCGCTGGACCGGCGGGAATCCGGCGTGCTGCGCACCCTGGAAAACCTGCGATTGCGGGATCTTCTGCCGGTCGGCACCCACGCTTCTCCCGAAGAAGCGGAGGATGTGGCCGTCGTGACCAAAAACGGCATAGCCCTGGCCATCCTCTCTTACACCTACGGGACGAACGGCATCCCGATTCCCGAGGGCAAACCGTATCTGGTCAACCTGATCGACGAGGAAAAAATCGCGGCCGACATCGACAAAGCCCGCTCCCTGGGGGCGGACGCGGTGTCGGTGGCGCTTCACTTCGGCAACGAATACCAAACGATGCCGAGCGAGGATCAAAAAACGCTGGCGCACAACTTGCTCGGGCAAGGCGCCGACATCATCCTCGGCAGCCATCCCCACGTGCTGCAACCGTACGAAATCGTGGAAACGGTGCTGAATGACGGCACCGTCAAAAAAGGCATCATCCTGTATTCCATGGGCAATTTCATTTCAAACCAGGACCGGCACAACAACAACGGCAAACCGACGGACATCGGCGCCGTCTTCGAAATCGGCATCCGAAAGCAATTGCCCGGCGGGCCGGTAACCTTCACCGGCGTCCGGGCAACGCCGACCTATGTGCACAAATATTCGGATAACGGCCTCACGAAACATCGCGTGCTGCCGCTGGAAGCCGTCCTGCTGAACCGGGACGACGCCCTGCTGACCGGCAACGATTACGTGCGGCTGGAAAGCTATTTGGCGGAGACGAATGCCCATCTGTCCGCCCTGCTGGAGAAGGAAGAGGTTGCTCCTGCCGGGGCTTCGGCCGGACATTGACCTCCCCGGTACAAGTTCGTGCCGGTTGTCGTCAACCGGCATGAACGACCGAAACAAACGACGGACCGGCAACGCCCGCGCATGGTCGGGTGATGACCGGTCCGTTTTGCATCCACAAAACCACGGATCCGCTGATCCGCGTCAACCGTCCGGCTGCGCCTTACATGCCGGACACCTTGCCAAGCAAGTAAACGAGTAACTGTTGGTTGTGGGACGAAATGCGACTCAAATACTGTTCGAAAAACTGCTTGCGGATTTCGATGCCCCGCTTGCCTTCCGCGATTCCCTTCGGCGTCAGCCGAAGCCGGACGATGCGACGGTCCTGCGTGTCCCGCTCGCGGACGATCAGGCCGTTTTTCTCCATGCGGTCCATCAGCGTCGTGATGGCGGCCGGCGTGGTCGCCACGTAATCGATCAAGTCGGACGGTTTGACCTGTTCGCGGTTCATGATGAACTCCAGCACGTTCAGCTGGCTTTCCGTCAATGTCGGTGCCAGGTGGGCGTCCATGTAGGTCCGCATGTCACGTGACACTTTGAACCATACCCGGGCGAAATCGTCGGCATACATCCGTTCCATCCCCTTTGCCTGTTCCAACATTCTCGTTCCTTTCCCGTCAAGCCGGTATCATTCGCTAGCATTATATCATTCCGCGACCGAATTGAATAGGTTAATAGAATTAATAATTTAAGACACAAATCAACAAAAAACGCCCGGCGCGCATGTGCGGCACCCCCCATCAGCGGACAAAATCCGACTGACGGAACTGCCGTGCCAGTGCGCTGGGCGGCAAATCGCACAATCTTCGCATCGTTTGCGGGATTTCACCGTCCGGATTCTCTTTTTATTGCGGCGGTTGGACCGGTTGGACGGCTACGATTTCGCGGATCGTGTCGGCGGCCGCAAGGGCGACGATCGACCGTCCCGGACTGCGCCGGTCTTCGATCGGAATGTGTTCCGTGTGCACCACCGCACTTTCTTTCCCTGCGATCTCAAAACGCAAATCGTACGGTTCCCGGACATAGAACGCTTTGATCACCTTCGTGCCGTTCTTTCGCACCCGCTTGCCTTCCTTGAATTCGAACGTCTGCACGCCCCGGCCGCCGCGTCCCTGGATCGGATAGTCGGCGAGCAGCGAACGCTTGCCGTAGCCGCGATCGCTGACGGTAATCACTTCCCCTTCGTCACCGAACACGTCCAGCGCCGCCACGACCCTGTCGTCCTCCTTCAGCTGGATGCCTCTCACCCCGGCCGCCACCCGGCCCATCGGGTTGACGCCGTCCTGCCGGAACCGGATGGACAGCCCGCTTTCCGTCACGAGCAGCCACTCGCCGCGCCCGTCACTCACCCGGACATCGATCACCTCGTCGCCGGCGGCCAGTTTGACGGCGGCCACGGCGGTGGAGCGGGTCGTATAGTATTCTTTCAGTTCCGTCCGTTTCACCTGGCCGCCCCGGGTGAAAAACCAGACCGAACAGCCCGCGTCGTTGAAGTCTTTGACCGGGATGATGCTGACGATCCGGTCATCTTTCGGCAATGCAATGACGTTGACGATGGCGGTGCCGGTATCCTTCCATTTGTGGTCGGGAATCTGGTGGACGGGCAACAAGTAATATTGGCCTTTGCGCGTGAACAGAAGCAGGTTGTCCAGCGTATTGACTTCCAGCAGCGTTTGCAGGTAGTCGCCATCCTTCAGGCCGGTCGCTTCCACCTCGCCGCCCGACCTTACGAAGCTCAGCTTGCTCGTGCGCTTGATGTAGCCGTCGCCGCTGAAGGCGACGAACACTTCCTCCGCCGGAACCACGATCTGCAGATCGACCTTGATCTCCTCGATGTCCCGCTGGATGACGGAACGCCTCGGTACGGCAAACTTTTTGCGAATCGCGGCCAGTTCCGCCTTGATGACATTCATCAATTTTTTTTCACTTGCCAGCACGTCCCGCCACTCGCGGATTTTCTTCTGCAGGTCTTCCAGCTCTTTGGCCAGCGAGGTGATTTCCAGATTCGTCAGCCGGTACAGTTGCAGTTGCAGGATGGCGTCCGCCTGGCGCTCGGTGAAGGCGAACGTTTCCACCAGATTTTTCTGGGCGTCCTGCCGGTTTTTCGATGCTTTGATGACGGCAATGACGTCGTCCAGTATGTTGAGGGCCTTGATCAGACCTTCCAGCACGTGGGCGCGCTCTTCCGCCTTGGACAGGTCATAACGGGTGCGGTTGGTGACCACTTCTTTCTGGTGGGCGATGTACGCGTCGAGCAACGGTCTCAAGCCCAGTTGCTGGGGCGCCTTGTTGACGATGGCCACCATGTTGAAACTGTAGGTCACCTGCAAGTCCGTTTTCTTCAGCAAATAGTTCAGAATGCCCTGGGCGTCGGCGTCTTTCTTCAGTTCCACCACGATGCGCAGGCCGTCCCGGCCGCTTTCGTCGCGGACGTCCGCCAAGCCTTCCACCTTTTTTTCCAGCCGGATGTTTTCAATGGCCGTGACCAGTTTCGATTTGACGACCTGGAACGGGATTTCCGTGATGACGATCTGTTGTTTGCCGCCTTTGACGTTCTCGATTTCCGCGCGGGAACGGACGACGATTTTGCCCCGGCCGGTCCCGTAGGCTTCCCGGATGCCGTCTTCGCCCATGATGATGCCGCCCGTCGGGAAGTCGGGGCCCGGCACGATGCGCATCAGTTCCTCAAGGGAAAGATCGGGTTTGTCGATGACGGCGATGCAGGCGTCGATCACTTCGCCCAGGTTGTGGGGCGGAATTTCCGTGGCAAAGCCGGCGGAAATGCCGCTGGCGCCGTTGACCAGCAAATTCGGAAAACGGGCCGGGAGCACCACCGGTTCTTTCGCCGTGTTGTCAAAGTTGTCCTTGAAGGGCACCGTCTGCTTGTCAATGTCTTCGAGAAGCAGCTCCGCGATCGGCGACAGCCGCGCTTCCGTATACCGCATCGCCGCCGCCGGATCGTCGTCGAGGGAACCCCAGTTGCCGTGGCCGTCGACGAGCACGTGGCCCATTTTCCACGGCTGGGCCATGCGCACCATTCCTTCGTAGATGGACGAATCGCCGTGGGGATGGTAGTTGCCCATCACGTCTCCGACGGTTTTGGCGGATTTGCGGTACGGCTTGTCCGACGTGTTGCAGGATTCGTACATGGCGTACAAAATGCGGCGTTGCACCGGTTTGAGCCCGTCCCGCACGTCGGGGATGGCCCGGTCCTGGATGATGTATTTGGAGTAGCGGCCGAAGCGGTCGCCGACCAGTTCTTCGAGCACCGCCGGCACCAATTGTTCATTCATGCTCATGTGAGGCTATCCTCCTACTCGTCGATTTCGGTGAAATCCACGTGCTCGACGATCCACCGTTTGCGCGGGTCCACCTTTTCGCCCATCAGGACGGATACCCGCCGCTCCGCCTTCGCCGCGTCTTCGATGCGCACCTGGTACAACGTGCGGCGCTCGGGATCCATCGTCGTTTCCCACAGCTGTTCCGGGTTCATTTCACCGAGCCCTTTGTATCGCTGGATTTCCGCTTTGTTGCGGAACGTTTTCAGCAGCTGTTCCAGTTCTTCGTCCGAGTAGGCATATTGGACCGTCTCCTGTTTGCCCGATTTGGCCGTCACTTTGTAGAGGGGCGGCTTGGCGATGAATACGCGCCCGGCATCCAGGAGCGGCTTCATGTACCGGTAGAAGAAGGTGAGGAGCAAACACTGGATGTGCGCCCCGTCCATGTCGGCGTCGGTCATGATGATGACTTTCGCATAATTGCTTTCCGCCGGGTCGAATTCGCTGCCGACACCCGCGCCGATGGCATGGATGATCGAACGGTACTCTTCGTTTTTCAGGATGTCCGCCAGTTTCGCTTTTTCGGGATTGAGCGGTTTGCCCCGAAGCGGCAGGATCGCCTGGTAGCGGGAGTCCCGTCCCTGCTTGGCCGAACCGCCCGCCGAGTCGCCTTCCACGATGAACAGCTCGTTCCGGGTGAAATCCTTCGACTGCGCCGGCGTCAGCTTGCCCCCCAGGCTGGTGGACTGGTTTTTCCCTTTTTTGCCGCTGCGCACTTCTTCCCGGGCTTTGCGTGCCGCCTCCCGCGCCTTGGCCGCCTGGATCGCCTTGCGGACGAGCTGCTGCGCCGTTTCCGGGTTTTCTTCCAGGTAAACCGCCAGTTTATCGGCCACGATGGCGTCCACCGCCGTGCGGGCTTCCGCGCTGCCGAGCTGGTCCTTCGTTTGCCCGACGAATTCCACGTTGCCCATTTTGAGGTTGACGACGGCCATCATGCCTTCGCGCAGATCGGATCCTTCCAGGTTTTTGTCCTTCTCCTTGAGCAAGCCGCCTTTGCGTGCGTATTCGTTCATGATCCGCGTGAAGGCGGTTTTGAACCCGGTCTCGTGGGTGCCGCCGCCGCGGGTCGGAATGGAGTTGACGAAGGAAACGATCGTTTCGGAATAGCCGTCATTGAACTGGAACGCGATCTCCACTTCGATGTCGTCTTTCTCTCCGCAGAAATGGATGACGTCGTGGAGCACCGCCTTGTCCTCATTCAGGAAACGGACAAACTGGGCCGCCCCACCGTCGTACTGGTACGTTTCGCTCTGCCCGCTCCGTTCGTCGGTGATGGTGATTTTCAAGCCGGAATTGAGAAACGCGATTTCCTGCAGCCGTTCGGCCAGCGTGTCGAAGTTGATGGCGCCGGCGTTCGGAAACACCCGCTTGTCCGGTTTGAACGTCACCTTCGTGCCGGTTTTGTTCGTCCTGCCGACAACTTCCAGGCCGGTCACCGGTTCGCCGACGTGTTCCTTGCCGTTCTCGTCCACCCAATATTCAAACCGTTGCCGGTGGATTTTGCCTTCCCGGTAAATCTCCACCTCGAGCCATTCGGACAGCGCGTTCGTGACCGATGCGCCGACGCCGTGCAAGCCGCCGGATTTCCGGTAGCCGTTGCCGCCGAACTTGCCGCCGGCATGCAGCACGGTAAACACCACTTGCGGTGTGGGAATGCCGGCTTTGTGCATGCCGGTCGGAATGCCCCGGCCGTTGTCCTGGACGGTGATGGAGGAATCCTTGTGAATCGTCACGTCAATCCGGTTGCAAGCCTTGGCCAGATGCTCGTCCACCGCATTGTCGATGATTTCCCATATCAGATGGTGCAAACCCGAAGTGCTGGTGTTGCCGACGTACATGCCGGGCCGTTTCCGGACGGCTTCAAGCCCTTCCAGCACCTGGATGTCTTCCGCGCCGTAGGCAGTGGCGCCGCCTGCGAACAAATCGAGTTGTTCCGCCATTCGCTTGCCCCTTCCCGTCATCGGCGGAGACGAGCGTCCGCCGTGCAATGAATTGGTCCGTTTTCACAAATTTGATCCGTTTTGCATTATAACATGCATCAGTTAAAGATGTCCTGTCTGGAAAACACAATGAAACTTGCGGCGATGGCGGCGAGCGACCAAAGTCCCAGCACCGCCATGGAGAACGGCAGCGTCATCCCTTCCACGGGCGGCAACATGCCGGACAAGTAACGCGGCAAGTCCAGATTGAGGATGAACAGGTATTTGGCGCTTTGCCAAGAGCCGGCCATGTTCATCAGGATCATGCCCGCGATGACGGCGGCCATCATGATGACGATGCTGGCCGCCGTGCTGCGCACGAGCACGGAAACGAAGAACGCCAGGCAGGCGACGGACAGGGAGGAAAACCAGACGAGGCCCGCCTGCATCAACACGTAGGTTCCCTGGCTGACGGCGTGCACCCGGGACAGGTCCACGTCGGTTCCGTTCAGGCTGAAACCGGTAAACACGGGCATGTCCCAGCCGCCGTAACCGAATACGGCGCCGGAGATGAGCCAGGACAACCCGACGGAAAGGACGACGATGAGCGCGACGAAAAGCGCCAGGGTGATCAGTTTGGCGAGCAGAATTTTCCGGCGCGACACCGGGCGGGTAAGCAACATTTTGATCGTGCCGAGGGTCCGCTCCCCCGACACCAGATCCGAGGCGATGGCCAGCACGAGAAGCGGGATGAACATGGAAGCGGATTCGGACAAAAACATGCGGGTGAACGTGACGCCGCTCGGGCTGACCGGATTGACGTCATGGTCGAGATAATATTGCAGCTGCTGGATTTGCACCCGGTACATCCGTTTCCATTCCTCGGGCACCCGGGCGCTGCCGAGCCGGTTCGTCATGTCGTAAATTTGCTGCTGCACGACGACGCGCCAGTCGTCGGTGCCGAACTGCTTTTCCCGTTCTCTCGCGGATTTGAGCTGGGCGTACGTGAACACGGGAATGAGCACGACGAGCACGAGCAGGATGACGAGCAGCCGCTTTTTCAGCAAAATTTTGAGCGTCTCGTTTTTGATGAGCGGCACGAGGCCGACCGACTCTTCACGCAATGCCCCCGCCTCCCGTCATGGCGATGAACAGGTCTTCCAGCGTCGGTTTGTGCCGTTCGACCGCGTACACGTCGATGCCGCGGCCGACGAGCAGCCGGACGATTCCGGGCACGTCTTCTTCCCGCGCGCGAACGAACAACGAACCGGCCGGGCGGTCCGCTTCTCCGGCAGCTTCTCCGCCCGACTCGGCGCGGTCTGCGAGTCGGTCCGGATCCGGCAGGTGCCTGTTCGCCGGTTCTCCCCGGACCGGTTGTTCGCGCCTGACCGTACCCGATGTCCCCGCCGATTGGCCCGGATTCGCTTCCCGCGTCGCAATACCGGCGTCGTCTCCGGTGCGCACGTCCACCTGTACGCCCGCTTCCGCCAGCACGTCCGCAGCCCGCCGTGCGTCCCCCACCGCGAGCAGCACGCCGCCGGATGCCTGCGCCAGCAGTTCGGCAACGCCGCCGACGGCGATCGTTTCGCCCCCGCTGATGATCGCCACCCGGTCGCACATCAGTTCGATCTCGGATAGCAGGTGGCTGGATATGACGATGCCGATGCCCCGGTCCGCCAAATCCCGGAGAAACAGGCGCAATTCCCGGATGCCCTGCGGGTCGAGTCCGTTGGTCGGTTCGTCCAGGATGAGCAGCTTCGGATCGGACAGGAGCGCCTGGGCGATGCCGAGCCGCTGCCGCATGCCGAGGGAATACGTCTTCACCTTGTCGTCGATGCGCCGTTCGAGCCCGACGAGGGCGGTCACTTCCGCGATCCGGCGATCATCGACGCCGGGCGTCATGCGGGCAAAATGGCGCAAATTTTCTCTTCCCGTCAAAAACGGGTACATCTCCGGATTTTCCACGATGAACCCGGCCTTCGCCAGCGCCGCGTTGCGTTCCTTCGCCAGATCGCGGGAACAGATCGTCACCGTGCCTTCCGTCGGCCGGATCAAGTCCGCCAGCATGCGGATGGTCGTCGTTTTGCCCGAGCCGTTCGGGCCGAGAAATCCGAAAATCTCTCCGGCATGCACGTCGAAGGAGATGCCTCTGATGATCCACCGGCTGCCCGCCTTTTTCTTCAAGTTGCGTACCGACAGGACGATTTCCCGGCGGCCTTCCGCTTCCGCCTGCGGGCCGTCTTTGCCGCGAACTTCCACCTGCCGGACGCCCTTGTTTCGGTCATGCGCTTCCCGAATGACGGTCATGTTCCATCCACCTCCCCGCCGGTCATTGCAACGCCTGGAAAACCCGCTCAGCCATCCGTTCATATCCTTCCGCGTTCGGATGAAAATGATCGTTGTACAAGTATCGCACCGGATCCCGTTCAAACAGGTCTGCCACCGGTACGAAAAGGACATTCGGATGCTTGTACGCATATTGGCTGGCCCTGCAGTTCCATTCGGCGACGGCGGCGGACGATTCCCTCGTCTCGTCCAGATCGAGGAACGGGTTGTACAGCCCGACATAGACGATGAGCGCCTCCGGGCGGATTTCGGCCAGTCGGTCCATGATTTGGCCAAGCCGTTCGGCCGGTTCCGGAATGGCCGCCCGCAGTTCTTCCCCGGTCAACGATTCCGACAGCACGTCAATTTCCTCGCGGATGTATCGAAAAAGGTCGTTGCCGCCGATCGTGAACAGAATGACATCGGCGTTTCGGAGCGCGTCGGCGACGGAAGCCTTGTTCAGGTCGGACAGAAGCTGGTCCGTCCGGTAGCCGTTGACGGCCAGGTTGTTCAGCAGGCGCACCGGCATGTCACCCGCTTCCGCCAATTTCTCCTTCACCCTGCCGACATATCCGAGCCCGGCGTTGTCTCCCATTCCCGTCGTAAGCGAATCGCCGAGGGCGACAATGTCCAGATGGCCGTCCGGGCCCGTTCCCGTGTCGTCCGTCCGGGCTTCGCTTTCGCCCGGCACGCCGTTTGCGCCGTCCGCCCGGGGATTGACGATGTCGTTGACCGCCAAGGCCAGGCCAGCGATCATCAGGACGGTCGCCGCCACCGCGGATAAACCGGTCAATCTCCACAAAACATTGGTCCGCATCGCGTCCCACTCCCGTATATTGCATCTGCGATCCAAGGCGTTTGGACGCTTTTCCCCATTAGCGTATCGTTTCGTGCCGGTTTTTTCAACTTTCCCGCCCCGGCCAACGAGGCTTGATCCAGGTGAGGAACCCGTCCGCGGACATAAGAAAAGCCGACCGGTCTGGTCGACTGCGCCATTGCGGCATCAAACCTTTTTCTCGCGCTAGCGGAACGACAGGGCGTTATTTGGACAAAATCGAGCCTTTTTTCCCGCTAACGGAACGACAAGGGGTAGCGTCAAGAAGTTTGTGTAAGCAGGCAAGGTTTCCCATGAGATCAACGAGATTCTTGGTTTTGTTGTGGTGGTAGTGAGCGGTTACGCGGCGTGATCTTCTTGTGGTGTGTTCATGGTTGGC
>Ga0310829_1000513_pt1 | contig 31747 bp, 26 predicted proteins | sample WT_ome_4_FD_202244 | JGI IMG/M metagenome (GOLD analysis project Ga0310829, IMG submission 202244) | Sorghum-adapted microbial communities enriched on wild type (WT) sorghum from Joint BioEnergy Institute, Emeryville, California, United... ...
GACTGGGACAAATACGGCATCGGGGAAATCCGGGAAGCGCCGGAAGGCGAAACGGCCATCCGCATCCTGGAGGAGGAGAAGCCGGAAATCGTCTTCACCGACATGCGCATGCCGATCAAGAACGGCGTGGAACTGCTGGAATGGATCCACCTGCACCATCCGTCGTGCAAAACGATCGTGGTCAGCGGACATGACGACTTCGACTTCGTTCGTTACACGGTCAAATACGGCGGCATGGATTACATTTTGAAGCCGATCGATCCCGATGAACTCAACGAGGCATTGGAGAAGGCGGTCGAGAGCTGGAAGCGGGAATACGAAGCCCGCCTGAAGGACCAAATCCGGACGATCGAAATCAACCAGATCAAGCCCGTCTACTGGGACAAGTTTTTCTCCGGTCTGATCCAGGAAACGGCCGTATCCCCCGCCATCCCGGCGAATTTCGGGAGGGAATTCCGTCTGGCGGCGATCCCCGGACAGGCGCGGGTTGCGGTGATGAGCACGGACACGATGCCCCTTGCCGTCCGGGGCAAATTTGCCGGAAGTCCGGATTTGCTGTTTTTCACGCTGGGCAACATCGCCAACGAATTTTTGCAGCAGGACGGATGCGGCTACGCATTCCGCAACTGGAACAGCCAAAGTGAGCTTGTCCTTGTTTGCTGGCATGCGGCCGACGGGCTGACGGACCGGGTGCGCAACATCAACGAAGGCATCCGCCGCACCCTCGGATGCACGCTGGACGCCGGAATCGGTTCCGCCGCGCGGTTTCCGGAAAACTTGCGCGGATCCTACCGGGAAGCGGCAGCTGCCCTGAAGCGGCGAAATCTGCTGCAGGCGGCGGGCCGTATCCTCGAATACGACGCCTCGGAAGCCCCGCGCATCACGTCGCTTCCCTTCAGCCGCCATGAAGCGGAGTTCCGCGCCGCCCTTGCCGGGCGTCAGGAAACCCTCGTCCGCGACGCCGTGAGCCGCTGGATCGCTTCCCTCGAGCCGCTGTCCGCCGTCACGGTGGAACAGCTCGAGCTGTGGAACCATGAATACGCCGTTTTCAAATCCCGCCTGCTCGGCGAATTCGTCCCGGACGGCGAAACGGCTGCCGCTTTCGCGCCGAAGGAGGAGGACGCCTTCATTCTCCCGTTGGACGAAAACGGCACGTTCTCCCTGCACCTGCTCGAGGAAACGGTCACGCGGGACCTGCTCCGCCTGTCGGCCATGATGGCGAAACTGGCCCAGCGGGAGCGAAACATCATTCCCGACATCGTGGACTATATCGAGCGGCATTACCACGAGGACATTTCCTTGCAGCACATCGCCGAGCGCTTCTTCCTGAGCCGCGAATATATCTCGCGCAAATTCAAGCAGGAGCTGAACGAAAACTTGACCGACTACATCACGCGCATCCGCCTCGGGAAAGCGCGGCAACTGCTCGAAAACCCCGACCTGCGCATCGCGGAAGTCGCGGAAATGACCGGTTACCGGGACGAGAAATATTTCAGCAAGGTGTTCAAAAAAAACGTCGGCCTTTCGCCGACGGATTATCGAAAAAAGAGATTCGATTGACGGGCTTGCACACCGCATACCGCTGTTATTTCCGCTCCTGCCGGTTGTCCCACGCCCTCTCCAGTTCGGCCAGTTCCGCAGGATCGACGTCTTTGTCGCCGTACCGGACGGGGTTGTACAGCCGCACGAGAAGCGCCGCCGGCCGCTTGCGCCATCCTTCGGCGGCCAGTCGCTCCGCCGTTTCGGCCGGGGTCAGCGCGGCGGCGGGTTCGAAGCCGTCCCTGGCGGCTTCCCGGAGCATCATCCGGTAGCGCATGCGCACCCGCTCCCGCCCGTCTCCCGGCAGCGCCGGCCTCCCCAGGCGGATGCGGCCGACCGTCCTTCGCAACGCGGAGCGCAAATCCGGCGTCTCCAGTTTTTCCGTTTCGTCCAAATAATCGAAATCCAACTCGCGTTCGCGGTTCAGGCCGGCGAGCATTCGCCGAAGCTGCGGATACAGCCAGGTGAGGACCGCATACCCGATCAAACCGAGAAGGCCGAGGGTGCCCGCGACGCCGACGAGCCAGAACAGAATTTCTTGCAACATGTCCCAAAACGGCGAAGGTTCCCGGGGCTCGGCGTCAATCGGCAGCTGCGGCATTCCGCCCGGCATGGCGGGCTCCGGGCGGACATCCTCCTGCTCCGGGATCAGCCGGATGAGCCAGATCAGCCCGGCTTTGACGGCATTCCACAGGGCGGCGAGCCCGGCGGAAATCGCCCCGAGATTTGCCGTGGCCACGATCGCGGCGATCATGCCGATCGCATAGAGGGCATTTTTCAGCCGGATGTCCGGCGAGATGCCGCCTTGCCCCGTCTGATCCTGCAAATTGGCGACGGCCAGCTGCGTCCGGTTCAGTAACAGCAGCGCGGCAGCCACGCCTGCGACGGCGAAAGCCGCATGGAGCGGGGCCTGCTCCCGAAAAACCGGATCCAACCGGTACAGCATCGGGAACGGCAACCAGACGGCGAGCCCGAGGGCCAGCACGCGGGAAGGCAACCCTTCTTCCGGGCTGTATGGCGCGCTTCGCATGCCAAGATGAAGGACGGCGTACAGCAGAATGAACGTGAAAACGGATCGTACGCTCAAACCGAACAAGCCGTACACGGCCGCGCCGGACAACAGGAGGCCGATCAGCACTTCGAGCCACACTTTCATCGGGATCAGGCCGATGACGATGCCGATGCACGATCCGGCAAACAGAAGCGCGAGCAACGGCGGGAAGCGGCCGTCCAGCACGAAATGGGCGACGATGATCACCGCCGGCAAGTAACAAAGGTACATGACCGCCGTGCGGACGACGAGCGACAGCACGTGGCGAATCCAGGATTCGGTCATGCCGGCACCTCCTCCGCTTCCCGCTCCAGATGCAGCACCTGCACGCTGTGCCCCGCTTCCTCCAACCGGCGGATCCGATCCCTGAGCGGTTCCGACAGATGGGCCGTAATCAGCACGTAATCCCGCTTCTCGTCCGTCGCCCGGCAATCGTCTTCCAGAAAATCATGGAACAGCATGCGGCACCTCAGTTCGATTCGCGCCATTTCTTCCAGAATGGCCGTCAGGTGTTCGCGTCCGCCGCCGGACGGCACGCGGCCGACACCCGCGGGCTCCCGGGCGGCGTCCGCCCGGTCGCTCCCGTCCGTACGGGCATCTTCCGCCCGGCGATTCACGCTGCCGGCCGGTTCGCCCGCATCGCCATTTGCGCGCCCGGCGCCGGCCCGCGCATGGCCGAACAAGCCGCCCTTCCGCTCCGCACCGCCGTTGCGTTCCATGCGGCAACCGTTGTGGCCGAATCCCGCGGGTATGCCGCGGCGAATCGCATCCGACACGATGGTGGCCGCATATGAGATGCCCCGCTCGATCAGATCCTCGTGATGCACCACATCCCGCGTCGTCTCCCGGTCCTCCACGTTGAGCATCACCATCAGACGCCGTTCGGCCGTAAATTCCCGCCGGTACACCTGCAGCGATCCCGTCCTGGCCGTCGCTTTCCAATGGATCGACTTCATCGGGTCCCCGCTGCGGTAATCGCGCACGCCGGCCACCGTGAACGGATCGTCCACCAGCCAGCGCCGCACGGTGACATCCCCCTGCCAGCCATGATGCGGCAGAGGAACATCGTCCATCGTCGTCACCTGCGGATAGACCACGAGTTCCGCCTCCACCGGATACCGCCGCGTGCGCTCGACCATGCCGAACAAATCCCCGGCGGTCACCGTCACGCCGGACAGCCGGTAGACGCCCCGCTTCACGCACGTGATTTTGTGCCGGCGGCGAATGCGGCGATACGGGCCCAGGGTGAACAGGCTTTTGTGATATTGGGTTTTCCGCCCCTCGTGAATGTGGATCGCTTCCTCCGTCCGGAAACGGAGCGCTGCGTCGATCATCGACTCCACGCGAATCCACGGCACCGGCAACCATTTGTGGTTTTCAATCACTTCCACCAGTTCGATCGTATCCCCGGCGTAGCATTCCGGCACCTGAAACTGACGGGTATAGCGGATGCGCGACACGCCGTTCAAGCCGAACACCGCCGCCTGCAGCCCGACAACGAGCCCCGTCACCAGCAACAAAACGAAGACCGACATCGCTCACACCGGCCCGACGCCCGATTCCGCCGGCACCGGCACGTTCGCCAGGATGCGGCCGAGCACCGCTTCTTCCTGCCCTTCCGAAGCCCGCAGCCGGGTTTTGAGGAGCAGCCGGTGGGCGAGCACCGGAACGGCCATCTCCTTGATGTCGTCCGGCAGCACGTAATCCCGGCCGTGCAGCATCGCCCACGCCTGGGACACGCGCAGCAGCGCCTGCGTTCCCCGCGGGCTGATGCCGAGGGCCACTTCGGGGTGCCGCCGGCTTTCCTCCGCAATGTGGACGATATAGCGCATCAGGTCTTCGCTCACCTTCACTTCGGGCACCCGCTTCTGCCCCTCGATGATTTCCTCCCGGCTCGCCACCGGTATGAGTTCCTCGTACGGGCTCATCGCGCGGAAGCGCTCCAGAATGCGCACGCCTTCTTCCGTGTCCGGATAACCCATCGCGATTTTCATCATGAACCGGTCGAGCTGGGCTTCCGGCAGCGGGAACGTGCCCTGGTTGTCGATCGGATTTTGCGTGGCCAATACGAGGAACGGTTCGTCCAGTTTTCGGGTGACCCCGTCGATGCTCACCTGCCGCTCCTGCATGCTTTCGAGCAGGCTCGACTGGGTGCGCGGCGTCGCCCGGTTGATTTCGTCCGCCAGCACGATGTTGGCGAACAGCGGTCCCGGGCGGAATTCGAACTCGCCGGTTTTCTGGTTGAAGAAATTGATGCCGCTTACATCGGAAGGCAACAAATCCGGCGTAAATTGGATGCGCTGAAAACTGCAGTCCATCGACCGGGCCAGCGCCTTGGCGAGCAGCGTTTTGCCCGTGCCCGGCACGTCTTCCAGGAGCACGTGGCCGCCCGCGAACAGTGCCGCCAGCATCCGGTCGATGACGGATTCCTTGCCGACGATCACCTTCGACACGTTATCCCTGATTCTTTGTGCAACCGTTGCGGTTTCCGCAAGTCCCATGATTCATCGCCACTTTCGTATCATTTTGCATCACCTCCATCATACCAAAAAACGACACCCGTCTGCATGCGGATGCATTTTTGCAATGGAATGAAAATCATGGTAAAGTAAAATATTCGAGATTACAGCAAGATATCCGATAAAGATCAAAAGGAGCGGCTCTCATGGATCCAATGTTTCGTGCGGAACAAGACAGGCTTGAGCGGGTGATCGCCACCCTGGAAGCCCATATTGCGCGGCTGGAGCGGGAAACCGGAGCGCTGCGCGGCGAAGTGGTGGACATCAAGCGCCGGTTCTGGGAAGACGTGACCGTCAATACGGACAATCCGGACGACCTGCTCGAAACGTACTTCAGCGTGAAACAGCAGGCGGAAGTGTTGGCCCAGCGGGAGCGCAGCCACCGGCATGCCTCGAAGCAGATGGCGGTCTTGCAGCGCATGAAAGACAATCCGTATTTCGGCCGGATCGATTTTCGCGAAGACGGCGAGCCCGCCGCCGAGCAGGTATATATCGGCATCGCCTCGCTGACGGACGCGTCGGGCGAACGGTTTCTCGTCTACGACTGGCGCGCGCCGATTTCCAGCGTCTACTACGACTTCGCGCCCGGTCCCGCATCCTATGAGACGCCCGGCGGCACGATCGCGGGAGAATTGGAGAAGAAGTGGCAATACGTCATCCGCGGCGGCAAGTTGCAAAGCATGTTCGACACAGGCCTGACCATCGGGGACGACTTGCTCCAGCAGGTGCTCGGCCAGCGGAACGACAACCGGATGCGGAACATCGTGGCCACCATCCAGCGGGAACAAAACAAGATCATCCGCAACGAGAAAGGACGGCTGCTCATCGTGCAGGGGGCGGCCGGCAGCGGCAAAACGTCGGCGGCGCTGCAGCGCATCGCCTGGCTGCTCTATCGTTACCGGGGTAAAATCACGGCGGACCAGATCATTCTGTTCTCGCCGAATGCCATGTTCAACAGCTACGTGGCCGGCGTCCTGCCGGAGCTGGGCGAAGAAAACATGCAGCAGGCCACCTTCCAGGAATACCTGGAACACCGGCTCGGCAGCAAGTTCAAGGTGGAAGACCCGTACGAGCAGCTGGAGTATGTGCTGACCGGCAAGGACGATCCGCAGTACGCGGTGCGCCTCGCCTCCATCCGGTTCAAGGCGTCAAACCGCTTTTTCGTTGCGATGCGCCGTTACCGCGAACGGTTGGAGAAGGAAGGCATGATGTTCCGGACGCTGCTGTTCCGCGGCAAACCGGTGGTGACGTCCCGCGAAATCACGGAGCACTTTTACGGCACGGATACGGACCTGAAGTTCGGCGCCCGGATTTCCCGGCTGACCGAATGGCTGCTGGCGCGGCTGAAGGAAGCGGAGAAAGCCGAGCGCGGGGAAAAGTGGGTCGACGACGAAATCGAACTGCTGAGCGAAGAAGACTACCGGAAGGTGCATGCCAAGCTGCAGAAAACGCGCGCGTTTACCGGCGAAACGTTCAATGATGCCCAGCGGGAACGGGACGAACTGGCGAAATTGGTGGTCAGCCGCGCATTCCGCAGGCTCCGCGACCGGGTGCGGTCTCTGGAATACATCAACGTGACCGGCATTTACCGCCGGCTGTTCGAACGTCCGGAGCGGATTGCCGATTTGCTGGACGGGGAGATGCCGGAACGTTGGGCGAACGTGTGCGCGATGACGGTGGCCGCGCTGGAAAACAAGCGGCTTTACTACGAGGATGCCACTCCCTATCTGCTGTTGAAAGAGCTGATCGAAGGGTTCCAGACAAACGCCAACATCCGCCATGTGCTGGTGGACGAAGCGCAGGACTATTCACAATTTCAGTTCGAGTTTCTGAAAAGGCTGTTTTCGGCGGCCCGCATGACGGTGCTTGGCGACTTCAACCAGGCGATTTTCGCCCATGCCGGCGAAAATGCCGGTTTCAACCCGCTGGAAGGGCTGTACGGCCCGGATGAAACGGTCACCATGCGCCTGGACCGCAGCTACCGGTCCACGCGGCAGATCGTGGAGTTTACGAGAAGCCTCGTCCCGGGCGGGGAATCGATCGAACCGTTCGAGCGGGACGGGGAAGTGCCGGTTTTGGAAGTGGTGCGGGACCGGGACGACCTGCACCGGCGTATCGAAGAGACGGTGGCGGCGTGGAAGGCGGACGGCCACGAGTCGATCGCCGTCATCTGCCAGACGAACGCGGAAAGCGCCGCCGCATTCGAGGCGTTGTCCGGGCGGATCGACGGGCTGAGGCGGATCACCGCCGGCTCCATCGAATACGAAAAGGGCGTCGTCGTCATTCCGGTCAGCCTGGCCAAAGGCATCGAATTCGACGCCGTCATGCTGTATGACGCTTCCGACCGGGTATACGGGGACGAAAGCGTGCGCCGGCTGCTGTACACCGCCTGTACGCGGGCGATGCACCGGCTGCGCCTGTTCTCCCTCGGCACGCCGAGCCGACTGCTGGACGGCGCCGAAGGTTTGGTCCGCGAAAATTGACCGACAGGCGGACGCATCAGAGCGGCCCGGGGATGCGCATGTTCACCCCGGACCGCTCTTTCTGCCGCTTGTGTCCACTTCGGCCCGCTCTATTCGTCACTTAATAACCGTCATATCGTGTTCTTTTCGTTACTTATGACTGCCTTGTCGCGCTCTTTCCGTCAGTTATGCCCGCTCTGTCATTGTCACCCCGGTCCGCTCTCCCGTCTTTGCGGCCGCCCTTCAGAAATCGGAGATGAGAGGATGGAAGACGAGATGACCAGGGAAATCCCGTTCGGGCACGCGGCCTATCTGCGCCAAATCCGGCTCGACCGGGACCGGATCGACAGTTTCCGCCGATACCCGTTCAACCTGCCCGTAGCAAGACATTTGCACGAAATCGATCTGCACCCGAAGGTTACGTACTTCGTTGGCGAGAATGGAATGGGGAAATCGACCCTTATTGAAGCAGTCGCCGTCGCCTGGGGGTTCAACCCGGAGGGCGGCACCGTCAACTTCAATTTTTCGACCACTCCGACCCATTCCGAACTCCACGAAAAAATCCGTCTCGTCCGGGGAACGCGCAGACCGCGGGACGGGTTCTTTTTCCGCGCCGAAAGCTACTACAACCTGGCCACCGAAATCGAAAAATTGGATGGCGAGTTCGGCTTCGGACCCCCGATCCGGGATTCTTTCGGCGGCAGGTCGCTGCACGAGCAATCCCACGGGGAATCATTTTTCGCCGCTTTCATGCACCGGTTCGGGGGACGCGGCCTGTACGTGTTGGACGAACCGGAGGCGGCGTTATCGCCCTATCGCCAGCTGGCCTTGCTCGCGCGCATCCATGAACTGGTACAGGCGGACTCGCAATTCATCATCGCCACCCACTCGCCCATCCTGATGGCCTATCCCGATTCGGTCATCTACCAGTTGACGCCGGACGGCATCCGTTCCTGCACCCTTGAAGAAACCGACCATTTCGTGATCATGAAGCAGTTCATGAACAACCGAAAGCGGATGCTGGACGAATTGTTCGGGTAGACCGAGCCACCGCATTGTGCGGCATGCGATCATCCCGCTTATCGCACCATATCGGCCGTTTGCGGACGCCCCCAACTTGACTGATCCCGAAAAATGTACTGGGCAAAATCCATTCCGTTGCGCAAGTTTGGCCATTCCCGGAAAATATGCTGTACAAAATGCAGTTCGTCCTTCACGGAAGAGACCACTCATGCACCACAATTTTCCAACCGATCAAACGGGCCGCTTGCGAAGTACATTTCATGCCTCTCATTTTCCGGATTTCGTCCCGAAGTGCATAATGAAGTACATTTCATGTCCTTCATTTTCGCATTTTGGGCCAAAACGCCGCTTTCCCGTTCCATGACGTACACAAAATGCACTTCATTCCCCCGAAATCCGCCTTTTCAACAAAATGAGGGACACGAAATGCTCTACATCACGCTCGCAAAGTGCATTTCATGTCCTTCATTTCCAGGACGGCGCCCCAACAAACGCAACGAAGTACATTTCGTGTCCTTCATTTTCGCATTTTGGACCAAAACGCCGCTTTCCCGTTCCATGACGTACACAAAATGCACTTCATTCCCCCACTTTCCGCCGTTTCATCAAAATGAAGGACACAAAATGCCCTTCATCCCGATCGCGAAGTGCATCTCATGTCCTTCATTTCCCGGATTTTGCCCCGCATACCGCAATGAAGTACATTTCGTGTAACACATTTTCACTTTTTGGGCAAAAAGAGCGAATTCCCGTTCCATGAGGCACACAAAATGTACTTCATCCCCCCCTCCCCGAATTCCGCTGTTTCATCAAAATGAAGGACACAAAATGCCCTTCATCCCGATCGCGGGGCGGACGAACCGTATCTGTTCCGGCAACCGACGCTCGAAGGCAACAACAATACCGGGCCGTTCGGCATCAGCGTGAAAACGGACATCAAGATCAACAAAACGGGCGGCACGCTGGCCCATGACCGGATTGAATTGCAGATCAACAGCCTGCCGCCGAAGTGCATTTCATGTACTCATACCCCGCCTTTCGCCCGAAGAACGCAAAGAGGTGCGTGTCTTCACTTCATTCCGCCTGCGAAATCCATTTCGCGCACCACATTTTCCGGTTCGCCTTCCCCGCTTCACCGTCACTGCTGGATCGTCACATTGACCGGTTGCACGCCCGTCGGGTTGGAGGTTTCCGGGCCGCCCAATTCGTCTTTCTTCCGCTCCATCATCTGCTTGATCTTGTCCACGACCTGGGGCGCGAGATCGATCATCTTTTCGAAAAGGTGCGTGCTGTTGTCCAGCGGAACCACCTTGATGCCGTGGCTGCCCACGACCAGAAACGCGATCGGGGTGATCGAAACGCCGCCGCCGCTTCCCCCGCCGAACGGAAACGCTTGGCCCGCCTGGTTGCCCGGCTGCTGCCCCTGGCCCCGGTTCCCGCCATCCGCTCCTGCGCCTTCAACCTTGAATTCGCTGCCGGCCGCCACAAACCCGAACCCAACCCTGGAAATCGGCACAATCACATTGGAGCCGTCAGGCGTCTCCACCGGTTCGCCGACGATCGTATTGACATCCACCATTTCCTTGATGTTTTCCATGGCGGTTTGCATGAGTCCCTGTATCGGATGGTCTGCCATCGGCCACTGCCTCCTCTGTCATCAAATGCGCGGTCTTAGTGTAACCGGACGGCCCTTTTTTATGAAAAGGAAGCCGCGAATGCCGCAATCGCCGCGAATCATGCTTCCCCCGCCAAGCGTTCCTTCGCCGCCCGCCGCTTCCGTCGGTTTTGCTCCCGCTTGTCCCCGAACACCTTTCGCCACCTGCGCAGACCGCCGGGCACGCGCAACACCCGCCAAACGAGGCGAATTATAGCCGCCAGGAGTGAGCCGAGACGAATGCGGAACGATCCGCTGAATTCCGTTTCAAAATACACCTCGTTGAAAAGGGGAACGACGGCGAGCTGCGGCAAACGCTGCATGCGGATGAAACGGGTGAACCACCCGACGAGCGGCGCCTTGATGCCCCACACCACGCCCGCGGCAACGGCCGACTCCGCCGCATCGCCAAGGCCGATGCGGGTAACCCAGACGAGTTCGGGACAACGCACGTGACGGGCCGTGCCCGCCATCCACTCCTTCATCTCCCAGGTGGCCTTGAGCATGGCCATGAATTTGCGGTAGCTTTTTTTCATCTTTTTCATGTCGATGGTGACCGTACTGTGCGATTGCGGATCCGGCCGGGCCTGCCGACGGGCCGCCAAATCCGTCTTGTCGGCTCCTGCCCCGGGCTGGGCCGGATCCGTCCGCACGGAGTCGCCGTTCCAATCCGAACGGGCCAAACCCGGCGGCATCGCTTGATCCCGGGCCGATCCCGGCGCCACCGGCCGGTCCGTACCTGCTTGCGCCGCTTCCGTCCGGGCAGTATCAGCCTGCGGTGAACCCGATGGTGCCGCACCGGAAGCGGAAGGTGCCGCATCCGCCGCTCCCGGCTCCGATGGCGGCGGACTGCCGCTCCCCGAGCCGCTCCCTTTTTCCATGCGCCAGATGACCTTGAGCCCGCCTTGCCCCCACGTCAACGCGGTAATCACGTACTGCCGCCGCACAAGGCCGAACAGGGCCGTCACGCCGATGCGGACCATGTCGTCGCTCTGTTTCCTTTTCACGGTCGTTTCCACGACAACGTCGCTCGCCAGCAGTGCGGCAACGATCGCCGTCAACGCGAGACCGGCAACCGACAGCCAAACCCCCGCAACCCAGTCCATGCCGAACGCCCCTTCGCGCCCGAACCTTTTTTCCCGTGCAAAAAAAGATAAACTTCCGCACAATCGCCTGTCGGAAGTTTATCGTCTCCCATTTCCAAAGATTGCATGCATACATACTGAAAAAAACAACGGTTCGCCGGTCCCTTATGATTCCATTTCTGCCAAATTCGCCTTCCTCCGAACCCGTTCATCGATTATGATAGAGGAAGTGATTCCACGTTCATTCGGAGGCCGCCTTGAAACTCAACATCCTTTTTCCTGGTCGGACTGGTGCTCACCGTCGTCTCGAAAATGCTACCGTTCATTTATAAATCAAAAACGGGGGACCTCATCGTCATCCCGGCCGCCGTCTTTTTCGTGCTGGCCGTCCTGTTTTCCGTCAACAAATTCACGGCCCTGCTGGATACGGAAAACGGACGGCCCGACTCGGGTTTTCGGCTTGTCTGGCGGTCGTGTCCTTTCAGATCATGATGATCCTGGTTTCAGGCCAAGGCAAAACATGGGGGCTGCTGCTCATCGTCCCGTTTCTCGCCAGCGTCGCGTTTATCGTGTACAAATGGTTGACCGTGGTGCAATGACCGAAGCGTCACTGCAAATCATCGATCGTCAGCTGGCGGCCTTCCAACCGTTCAAAAAGAAGCCGCGTTTCCTCTTCCAGATTGAACTCGTTTTCGAAGGCGGTCGGATCCGGCAAGTCGCTGAGCGAATTGAGGCCGAAATAGTCCAGGAACTGCTTGGTGGTGCCGTACAGGATCGGCCGGCCGATGGCCTCCGCCCGGCCCACTTCCTTGATCAGTTCCTTGGCGACGAGGGTTTGAATCGCCCGGTCCGACTTGACGCCGCGAATTTCTTCGATTTCGATCCGGGTGATCGGCTGTTTGTACACGATGATCGCCAGCGTTTCGAGAGCCGCCTGGGACAGTCCGGAGCGCGACGGCGACGCCGCCATCCGTTCGAAATAGACGGCATGCTCCGGCAGCGTGGCCAGATGGAAAGCGCCCGCCGTCTCGACGATTTGCATGCCCCGGCCGCTTTCCCGGTATTCTTCCTGCAATTCGGCGACCGCCTTCTTTACCGTGCCCACGTCCTGTTCCATGATTTCCGCCAGTTGATGGGCGTTCAACCCTTCGTCCCCGGCCACCAGCAAAAGCCCTTCAATAATCGGTTTCAACGTCGGTTTCGTCGTCAAAAAGCGGCCCCTCCTCCCGCATGCGAATCACGATCTCATCGAAAAGCCCTTCCTGGTGGCAGATGACCTTGCGCATTTTGACCAGTTCCAGGATCGCCAGAAACGTCACGACGATCATTTCCCGATCCGCATCTTCGTCAAACATTCGGGAAAACAACATTTGCCCGCCGCTTTCCTCGAGCAGGTCCACCAGCTGCAGGATGCGCTCTTTGACGGAAATCGTGTCCTTGTGGATGCGGGCGACCCGATTGCGGCGTGCCGACCGGTGCAGCACCCGCTGGAACGCCATGGCGAGGTCGCTCAGGTGGATGCCCTTGAGCGGATTTTCCGTGATCTTCCCCGCGTATGCCGTCAAATCGTCCGCCTCGCGCATGTAAATGAGGCTGCGGTCGATTTCCTTCTCCCGCAAGTGTTCGGCGATTTCCTTGTACTTGCGGTATTCGAGCAGCTTTTGGACCAGTTCCATCCGCGGATCGGCTTCTTCCTCCTCGCCGAGACCGTCCAGGTCGACGGCGGGAGGCTTGGGCAACAGCATCTTGCTCTTGATGGACAGCAGCGTTGCGGCCATGACGAGAAACTCGCTCGTCACGTCCAGCTGCAGCTCCTGCATCGTGGCGAGATACTGCATGTACTGATCCGTGATTTCGCTGATCGGGATGTTGTAGATGTCGATTTCGTTTTTTTCGATCAGGTGAAGCAGGAGGTCGAGGGGTCCCTCGAACACTTCCAGCTTGTACTGCACTGGCGTCCCCATAAGCGTCGTTCGTCCTTGTTGCCCGCCGGCGGGCGTGGATTTGGTCAATCGGCCGGCCGTCGGCCGTGCGGCTTAAGGCGGCAGCTCCGCCTGCATGCCGGATCACGTCACGGCCTCGGCAGCCGACGGCGGTCGTCCGAATGCCGGCAGTTGCCGGTTGCGCCGCGGATTCCGCCTTCATCGGCCTCCATCCGGGAAGCCCGTTGCCGGGCGTCAGCCGATTACGACTTGAACTGTTTGAACAGGTTGACCATTTCGATGGCCGTGACGGCGGCGTCGTACCCTTTGTTCCCGGCTTTCGTGCCGGCGCGCTCCACCGCTTGCTCGATCGTGTCCGTCGTCAGCACGCCGAAAATGACCGGAATGCCGGTTTTCAGCGACACCTGGGCGACACCCTTGGACACTTCGGCGGCCACGTAGTCAAAATGCGGCGTCGATCCGCGGATGACCGCGCCCAGCGTGATGACGGCGTCGTATTTGCCGGACTCCGCCATTTTCTGGGCGGCCAGCGGAATTTCGAACGATCCCGGCACCCAGGCCACTTCGATATCCTCTTCGGCGGTGCCGTGCCGCTTCAGCGCATCCAGGGCGCCGGCGAGCAGTTTGCCGGAGATGAATTCGTTGAAACGGCCGACGATGATGCCGTAGCGTGCCTTTTCCGAAATGAGTTTGCCCTCGTATTGTTTGTATGCCATGGTTGGTTCCTCCGTTTGTTGTGGATTATGAATGCGCGGGGTTGTTTTTCCCGATCCCGCTTGGATAGTCGGCATTTTCACCGATTTATTGCCTGGACGGCTTTGCATATGTTGTTTCACCGGCAATGCTGTCCGGCAAGTTCGGTTGCCCTGGCGCCGCCGGGTTCCCGAACCGCCTGCCGCGTCACGGGCGGATCGTCACGGTGCCGAAACGGTTCCGGACCGCCTTATATGGCCTTGTGCCCGTTCACCGCCTTTCGCGCGGCAGGTTGAGCAGATGACCCATTTTTTCCACTTTCGTGCGCATGTATCCGGTGTTGTCCTTGTTGTATTCCACCTGGAGCGGCACCCGTTCGACGACGTGGAGGCCGTAGCCGTCCAACGCCACAATTTTTTTCGGGTTGTTGGTGAGCAGACGCATTTGCCGCACCCCGATGTCCCTCAGGATTTGCGCGCCGATGCCGTAATCCCGCAAATCCGGCGGGAATCCCAATTGAATATTCGCTTCCACCGTGTCGAAACCCTGCTCCTGCAGTTTGTATGCCTTCAATTTGTTGATCAGGCCGATGCCCCGGCCTTCCTGCCGCAGGTAGACGAGCACGCCGGAACCGGCTTCGTCGATTTGGCGGAGCGCCGCCGCCAGCTGCGGTCCGCAGTCGCAACGGTGGGAATGGAACACGTCCCCGGTCAGGCATTCGGAGTGCACCCGCACCAGCGTCGGCACTTCCGGGTCGATTTTCCCTTTCACGAGGGCGACATGTTCCTTGTCATCCACCATGTTCGTATAGCCGATGGCGGTGAAGGTGCCGAAATCCGTCGGCAGCTTGATTTCCACCACCCGCTCGACGAGCCTTTCCTTCTCGTTGCGGTATTGGATCAAATCCTTGATGGAGATAAGCTTCATGTCGTGTTTCCTGGCGAATTCCGCCAGGTCGGGCAGCCGCGCCATCGTGCCGTCTTCCTTGATCACCTCGCAAATGACCGCCGCCGGATACGAACCGCACATGCGGGCGAGATCGACGGCCGCTTCCGTATGGCCGGCACGACGGAGCACGCCGCCTTTCTTGGCGATCAGCGGGAAAATGTGCCCCGGCCGGCGCAAATCCGCCGGTTTCGTTGTCGGATTGATCAGCGAGCGAATCGTGAGCGACCGCTCGTAGGCCGAAATGCCCGTCGTCGTGTCGACATGGTCCACCGACACGGTGAAGTTGGTGCCGTGATAATCCGTATTATGCGACACCATCGGCGGCAAGTCCAGTTCCTCCGCCCGTTCTTCCGTGATCGGCACGCAGACGAGCCCCCTCGCCTCGGTGATCATGAAGTTGATCACATCGGGCGTCGCCTTGTCCGCCAGCGCGACCATGTCCCCTTCGTTTTCCCGGTTTTCGTCGTCCACCACGATGATGACCTTGCCGAGCATCAGATCGTAAATGGCCGATTCGATGGAATCCAGCTTGATTTCACCCATGTCCCATCCTTCTTTCTTGTGATGAAGTCAGGCGCCCCGTCCGGACGGGCGGTTTGCCTGTTTGCGCCTGAGCGGAAAGATTGAAAAGACGATTGTGCAATACCGGTTGCAACGGACGAACTGCCATGGTTCCTGATCGCTCGAGTGCCAAAAGGCCGGGCCCCGGATCACAAAAATCCGTTCTCCCGCAAAAACGCTTCCGTCAGCCCGGACCCGGAACCCGTTCCGGTACGCCCGGACGATGAACCGCGAGCCGATCCCGCTGCGCCGGAGGCACGGGAACCGGAGCCGCCGGTACCGCCGGAGCCGGGGCCGGCGCCGTCCCCGCCCGATCCGTCCGCATCCGCCAGTCCGAACTGCAGCAGCCGTTCGATATACCGTCCGAGGATGTCCGTTTCCAGGTTGACCCGGTCGCCGGGGTGCTTGTCGGCGAGCACCGTTTCGGCCAGCGTGTGGGGAATGATGGAGACGGTGAAGGTGCGGTTATCGGCGCGAACGACCGTCAGGCTGATGCCGTCGACGGCGATGGAGCCCCGCGGCACGATGTATTTCAGTTGCCGCGCGTCGTCGGGCTCCACCGTGAACACCACCGCGTTGTGCTCCTTCACGCGGGAACGGATGACGCCGACGCCGTCGATGTGCCCCTGCACGATGTGTCCGCCGTAACGACCGCCGGCCTGCATCGCCCGTTCCAGGTTCACTTTGCCGCCGGGTTTGAGTTCCGACAACGTCGTCATCCGGTACGTCTCCGGCATGACGTCCGCCGTGAACGTTCGACTGTCGTAACGCGTCACGGTCAGGCATACGCCGTTGACGGCGATGCTGTCACCGATCCGGATGTCTTCCAGCACCTTGGCCGCTTCGATGGTCAGCTCCAGCGACGGACCATGTTCCGCGACGCGGCGCATCGTGCCGATTTCTTCGATAATGCCCGTGAACACGGCTTCTTCCACCTCCCTGCGTGATTGTGCCGTCTTTGCCACTTAAGTCCGCCTTATGTCCGATATCCGTCTTGTGTCTGCAATTTGCCTGATGTTTGCCGTGTTTGCTTCCGGTGCCCGGATCGTCGGATTCGACCTTCGGATCCGGGACCGTATTTGCCGCCCGAAAACCGCTGAATCCATGCCCGCCCGGTTGTTTCATGCCCGTTTCACGGGGTAACCGGTGATGCACAAGTTGTCGCCGATCGTCTCCGCCTCGATCCGCTCCAGCAGGTACGCCTCCGAAATGCGCGCCACGCCGGAAAAATCGAAGACGGACGGCGCTTCCCGGCCGCCGACGATGAGCGGGGCGAGAAACAGCACGACTTTGTCCACCAGACCGGCTTCCAGCATCGCGCCGTTGAGCCGGCCGCCGCCTTCCAGCAGCACGGAGCCGATCTCCAGCTCGGCCAGACGCCGCATCATGAGCGGCAGATCGACCTTGCCGCCCCGGCCGGTGCGGAACACGCGGGCGCCCCTCGCCGTTAGCGACGCTTCCTTCTCCGGCGGCGCTTCCTCCGCGCAGAAGAGATACACCGGCACCTCGTCGGCGCCTTCCAGCAGTCGTGCGCCGGGCGGCGTCCTGAGCCCCGCATCCACCACCACCCGCGCCGGCTGCAGCGCCGGGACGGGGAGGCGGGCCGTCAGCTGCGGGTCGTCCGCCAGCACCGTGCCGATGCCGACCATGATCGCCTGGTGACGGTGGCGCATCGCGTGCACCCGCTCCCGCGCCTTCTCGTTCGAAATCCATTTGCTGTCTCCGGTTTTCGTCGCCAGTTTGCCGTCCAGCGTGCCGGCAGCTTTCAGGGTGACGAACGGAAGGCCGGTCGCAATCCGCTTTTCGAACGCTTCGTTGAGCCGGCGGGATTGTTCCGCCAGAAGCCCGTGCTCCACCTCGATGCCCGCTTCCCGCAACCGGGCAATGCCGCTTCCCGCCACCACAGGGTTCGGGTCAACGGCGGCAATGACCACCCGCTTCACCTTCTCGCGGATGAGCCGGTCGGCACAGGGCGGCGTCCGGCCGTGATGGCTGCACGGCTCCAGCGTGACATACACGGTCGCCCCTTCCGCTTCCGCGCCGGCCATGTTGAGGGCGTGCACTTCCGCATGGGCTTCGCCGCGCCTGAGGTGCGCTCCGGTTCCGACGATGCGGCCGTCTTTCACGACCACGCAGCCGACCGTCGGGTTGACGCCCGTCTGTCCCGCCGCTCCTGCCGCCAGCTGCAGCGCAAGGCGCATGTAATACTCGTCATTGATCATCGGCAATGGCATCGATCACCCTCACTCCCATCCTCCGCCGAACCCGTCCCCATGCAAAAAAGCCCTCCGGCAAATCGCCGGGGGCGGAGAATCGTTCGGTCGGAAAGAAACTTGCGCACGACGGAGCCGCGGTTCTTTCTTTCACGGGAAGTGCCGGATGCGGAACTGAGCCGTCCGCGCGGCAAGTCCGGTCGATCGTACCGTCGAACCCTCTTGCCGGAGGCGGCGGCAGATGCGCCGGATTACATCGTGAAAAAAAGAACATACTCAGTCAAACGCCAAAATTTCTTTCAGCGATCCTTTCTCCCATCCAGACTGTCACTGTCGGTTCCGGACTTGCACCGGATCCACCGTCCGCCTCTCGCATGCCGAGTCGGCAGCCGGGTCACGGACTGAGGGTTCGGCCGCATGCGGCCGGCCCATCACCGCCGGTGGGGAATTTCACCCCGCCCCGAAAGGAATTGCCGTTCCAGATTCGTGTTCCGAGTCTTTGAAGCCCATTATACCGAAAGGCGGAAGCGGATGTAAACATGAGCCGCTTTCGGAACATGACGATCTGGTTCAAGTTTCGCCTTGTTTGCATGACGAATCCATGAAAAACGTCACATTTTCCCGGCGGCCCATGCGTTTTTCCGTGCACGCGGCATTGCCCGTTGGCGCCTTCGTGCCGGTCCGTCTCCCTGTTCGGGCGTTTGCGTTTTGCACCGGCGAAGGCCGGCTCGGGCGTCCTTCCCCCGAAACCGGCGCTTTCGTTCGAACAGGCCGTGCACACTGCGTACCCGTGCGTCCATCCGGCCCGGTCATCCTCACCTTGCACGTGCGCCCGGTCCGTCCGTTCACGCCTTGCACCGACCACATCTTCCGGTCGCGCGATCAGACCTCGTACACTTCCACCTTCGCCATCTTGTCCCGCCCGCGGAAAGCGTCCACGTGTTCCATGCCTTTGACCACCTTGCCGAACACCGTATGTTGCCCGTCGAGATGCGGCTGCGGTTGATAGCAGATGTAAAACTGGCTGCCGCCGGTGTCGCGTCCGGCATGGGCCATCGCCAGCGAACCCCGCTCATGCTTGTTCGGGTTGATCTCGCACTTGATCGTGTATCCGGGCCCGCCGGTTCCGGTCCCGTGCGGGCACCCGCCCTGGGCCACAAATCCGGGAATGACCCGGTGAAACACGAGTCCGTCGTAAAAACCGGAATTGGCCAGCTTCTCGAAATTGGCCACCGTGTTCGGCGCGTCCTTATCAAAAAGGTCCATGATGATCTCCGCACCGTTATCCATCGTGATTTTTGCCTGCTTTGCCAATGGGCTGCACTCCTTTTCGGTGATCGCCGTTTTTGCGTGCGGTCAGCCGGTCGGATAATGGCCCGCCGTCCGCGGATCCCGACCGCTTGTCGCCAATCGTTACCATTTTACCTGATCAAGCCGCCCCCGGCAAACCAGAGGGGCAAATTTTGCGGCTGTTGCCATCCGGCGGATCGCCGATTCCCTTGCCGCTTCGGACGGCAGCACCGCCGCACCGGCCACAAAGGACACCGTCTCCGGCTTGCCCGCGACCGCAGGAACACCTTTTGTACGCTATTTCATACAAAAGCCGCCGAACCCCCCTGAAAAAAGAGCGTTTTGTACGATATTTCATACAAAACGCTCCCGAACCGGGTCACGTCCCATCCATTTTGTGCGATTTTTCATCCAAAACACGGGTTTTCGAGGCGCTCCCGAGCCCTTTTGTATGATTTTTCATACAAACGCATGACGCATGAATCCGTTCCCGCAAGCTCCGTTTACTTCCGCAGCCGCTCCGGAATGACGTCGTTCCGCGTCAGGTCCTCGTGGGACTCGCGCCGCACGACGAGATCGGCCCGGCCGTCCTTCACGAATACCATCGCCGGCCGGCGGACCCGGTTGTAGTTGTTGGCCATCGAATAGTTGTACGCACCGGTGCAAAATACGGCCAAAATATCGCCGGTTTGCACCTTCGGCAGCGGCAGGTCCCAGATCAGCATGTCGCCGGTCTCGCACGCCTTGCCTGCGATCGACACGACTTCCGCCGGCTCCTCGTTCGCCCGGTTGGCCAAGATCGCCTCGTACTTGGCGTCGTACAGCGCCGGCCGGATGTTGTCCATCATGCCGCCGTCCACCGCCACGTACTTGCGCACGCCGGGAATGTCCTTCTGCGAGCCGATCGTGTACAGCGTCGTTCCCGCGTCGCCCACGATGCTGCGGCCCGGCTCGATCCAAACTTCCGGAACCGGGTAATCCGCCTTCGCGAATTCGCCTTTCACCGCGTCGGCAATCGCCTGTACGAACGTTTCCGCCGGCAGCGGCCGATCGCCTTCCACGTAGCGGATGCCAAAACCGCCGCCCGTATTCAGCACCCGGAACGTGACGCCCAGATCGCGTCGCACGTCCGCCGCAAACTGTGTCATCCGTTCGATCGTCAGGCGATACCCTTCCACTTCGAAAATTTGCGAACCGATGTGGGCGTGCAGTCCGAGAATTTCCAGGTTCGGCAGTTCCTTCGCCATCGCCACCGCCTTCTTCGCCTGGCCGGTGCCGATGTCGAAACCGAACTTCGAATCGGTTTGCCCCGTCGAAATGAATTCGTGGGTGTGCGCCTCGATGCCCGGGGTGACGCGGAACAAAATGTTCACTTTCTTGCCCTTCGCCCCGGCGATTTCATTCAGCAGGCCGAGCTCCAGGAAATTGTCCGCCACGAAGCAGCCGATGCCCGTATCGATGCCCATTTCGATTTCGAAAGGCGTTTTGTTGTTGCCGTGAAAATGGATCCGCTGCGCCGGGAAGCCGGCCGCCAGCGCCGTGTGCAACTCCCCGTCGGACACGACGTCAAGGGACAGCCCCTCTTCGTCCGCCAGCCGGCACATGGCCATCGTGCACAACGCCTTGCTTGCATACGCTACCTGAAACTTCAAACCCGTCTTGCGAAACGCTTCGACAAACCCCCGCGCCCGCTCGCGCATCAATGCCTCATCCATCACGTAAAGGGGCGTGCCGTACGTCGAGGCCAGTTCCACCGCGTCCACGCCGCCGATTTCAAGGTGTCCCTTGTCGTTGATTCTGCTCGTACCGTGGAGTTCCATCCGTCCATTCCTCCCTTTGCCGCTTTACCTTAACATAACCTTTGCCGGATTGACAAGCGTGAGTCACGCGCCTGCCGAACCGCCCTTTTTCGAGTCGGGGATGCAGATTGTGTTTCTTTTTTTATAACGGTAAGATGGGGGCAAGGGAATGGACCGTAACGCCTTTTGTTTGCACAAACGGGACAATGCCGGAAATGGGCAGGAAAGGGACAATCATCCGGGGCCCCCGACAGAACGCCCTGATCAAAAGGTTGCGGCACATGCACCAGGGGACCGACACCCGACCGAATATAGGACCACGACCGCCGATGAACGGGCGGACCAAAAAAGGCCCGGCCGGGACGCGACAAACCGCCCGACGCGCCGGGCGGGCACCGGATCACGAGAACAACCCGAAAGGGGAATGAGGCGATGAACCGGCTTCCGGAGGACGCTTACGTGCAGACGAACTACTTTGCCAAAATCCGATGCGAACCCGGCTGGGTATGGCGGACGAGGGAGGAGCCGTTTGAAAATTTCGACCTGTTCTATGTATGGGACGGAATCGGCACGGTGACGGTGAACGGACGGGAAATGCCGGTGCGGCGGGGCAGCTGCCTGCTGTTTCGTCCGGGTGACCGGCCGGGCGCCACCCACGATCCGCGAAGGCCGCTCACCCTCACCTACATCCATTTCAACGTCAGCCGGACGCCGGAACTCATCCCGGAGCGAAGCCGGAATTTTCCGGATCCCCTCGAACTGGAAGCGATTCTCGACCGGTACGTGCGCCTGCGCCTCACCCCGTCGTTCGGTACGGAGGAAGAGACGCGCCTGCTGCTGAAGCAGATGATGATTTTGCTCCTGCGCAGCGACCGGCCTTCCCCGCGGGAACGGGACGGCGTGTCCGAAACCGTGCGCGCCGCCGTCATGGAAGTCGCCAATTACATCCGCGAGCACCCGGCCGAACGGTTCACCATCGCCCAGCTGGCCGCCAGAGCGGGGCTGTCGCCGAAATATTTCTCCCGCATGTTCACCGCCGTCACCGGGGAATCCGTGCAGGCGTTCACCGTGCGCACCCGGTTGGAACGGGCGGCATACCTGCTGCGCTACGGCGGCATGAACGTGTCCGAAGTGGCGGACGCCCTCGGCTACCGGGACGTGTTTTTCTTCAGCCGCCAGTTTCGCCGGCACACCGGGAAAAACCCGTCGTCGCTCCGGTAATATCGGCATGGGCGGACGGCTAATCATGCTCCCGGCCCCCGTCCCGGCGGCGTTCAGGCGGGTAATGCGGACACCGGCAAGAACAGGCACGCGAAGGCCGTCAGGCATCCGCCCCTGCAGCCCTTGCCGCTCCGTCTGTCCGGCCCGCATCGAAACCCGGATGTTCGCCGAACCGGGTCACCAGGTTCCTCGGGTCTTGCGCGTGTCGTCCTTCGTCTTGTTGATGCTCGGCCGCCGGTACACCGCCCCGAACGGCCGGCGGATCAACATCGTGCCGAGCGCCTTCGCGTTGAACGGAATGAACGGCCACATGTACGGCGTATTGTACGACCGCTGGATGATCAGCACGAGCATAACCGCCGTCGTCCCCGCCACGAGTCCCGATATCTTGAACACGGCGGTCAGTGCCAACAGCACGAGCCGCGTGATCCGGTTGGCCATGCTGAGCTCGTAGCTCGGGGTTGCGAACATGCCGACGGCCGCCACGGCGATGTACATGATCACTTCGTTCACGAAAAAGCCGGTTTGCACCGCCACGTCGCCGATCAGAATCGCCGCCACCAAACCCATCGCGGTCGCCAGCGGCGTCGGCGTGTGCACCGCCGCAAGCCGCATCAGGTCGATGCCGATTTCCGCCAGAAAAAACTGCAGGAGGAGCGGCAGGTGCGCCTTCTTCTCCGGGCCGAGAAATTCCATGCCTTCCGGCTTCAGGTCCGGATTGATCACCAGCAAAAACCACAGCGGCAGCAGAAAGATCGACGCCAGCACGCCGACGTACCGCACCCACCGCATGTAGCTGCCGATAAACGGCGTCTGCCGGTACTCCTCGGCATGCTGCAACAGATGGAAAAACGTCGTCGGCAAAATCATGACGCTGGGCGATGTATCCACGAACAACACCACGTGCCCTTCCATCAGATGCGTCGCCACCACGTCGGGCCGTTCCGAGTAACGCACCAGCGGATACGGGTTCCAGCCTTTGCCGATGATGAGTTCTTCCAGCTGTTTGTCCGCCAGGGTCAAACCGTCGATCGTTTTGTCCACTTTCGCCAGTTTGTCCCGGATCGACTGCACGAGGGAATCGTCGACGATGTCCCGGATGTACGCCAGGCACACATCCGTTTCCGACCGTTTCCCGATCCGGGTCACTTCCAGGCACAATTTCGGATCGCGGATGCGCCGCCGGAGCAGTGTGACGTTGGTCAGCATCAGTTCGACGAAGCCGTCCCGTGCGCCTCTGACGACCCGCTCCAGGTCCGGTTCCTCCACGCCGCGGATCGGCATCGTCTTGATGTCCGCCAAGAGGGCAGTGGTTTCCCCTTCGACGAAAATGGCGGAACCGCCGCCATACACGAATTCGACGGCTTGCTTGAAATCGTCCGTCGCCTCCACCTGCATGTGGGGCACGTACACCGTCAGCAATCGTTCGACGGCATCCCGCGCCAGCTCCCCTTTCTCCACGTAGGAAAGCCGCGTCATGATTTCCGTCATCACTTCGTCTTTGACAAACCCGTTCACATAAAAAAAGAGCAGCTGTCGGTTTCCGGCTGTCAAAGGCCGCGCGATCAGATCGAAACTCGAACCAAGTCCCGCTTCCGCCCGCAATTTCTCCTCCACCCGTTCCAATGAAGCGGGAATCGGCGTTTTCTCCATCCGTCATCCTCCTTTGCGGGCATTTTCCGCCTCCCCTTAATATGCTCCATGGGCATGCCGTTCATTTGGATCCGCCGCCATACGCGTCCGGAACCACGGAACGTGCCGCACCCGTCGATCGAGCCGGACATGCATTCGGCCGGAGGTCCGAAATTGTTCGCCCGTGGGTTCCCGACGAGTCCCCTTGCACGTTATGACGGACTCCCCTGACGCTCGTTCAACATTTTCCGATCAGCCGCAAGCCGCACAACGCGCCAGCAAAAAAGGGATCCTGCCCTCCGAAAAAATGGTATTATCTGGCATTCTGTCGCACGATATACTAAAATAGAGTGGGCGATACATTTTGTATCAATCCATCGGCACCGTTTACTGCTCCAACGCCATGTCCGACGGTCCAGTATGCGGCACCAAATTCCGGAACCGTCGCCAACAGCTGCAGTTACGGACCGGTGCTGCCCAAATCATTGCGGATGATAAAGGAGTGAACATGAATGGCCAACAAAGTTTTCGTTCTTCTTGCCGCTTTGCTGCTGATGATCGCCCTTGCCGTTCAACCCGCCATGGCCGTCAAAAACCCCGGTCACGCGTCCAAACCCGCACCCGTTCCCGGCGCCAAAGCGGGCCCGGCGAAACCCGCGGCCGATCCTCCCGCCAAAACCGGCCAGGCGAAGCCGTCTCCGCCTCCCAAACCGGATCCGAAACCGGGACCCGGGAATCCCGGCCACGGAAAAAACGACAACCCATGCGCCAAAACCGGCCAGGACGGCAGCGCACGGCATCCGTGGCTGATCTGTCAGCCGGAAGATCTCGCCCTCCTTCACAGCCGTCCCGGTGCATACTTCGAACTGCGCTCCGACCTTGACATGTCGGACATCGAGTGGACGCCGGTGGCATCGTTCTCCGGGCAATTGGACGGGAAAAACCATGTGATCGCCAACCTGGAGACCGATATCGGACTGTTCAATACGATTGAATCCGCAGGCAAAGTGAAGCATCTCAAACTGACGGACGCTTCGATTTACAGCTACTATGTCGGCGGCATCCTGGCTGCCGTCAACTACGGCACCGTGGAACATGTGGAAGCTTCGGGCATCGTCGGCGGGCGGTACACCCTGGGCGGCCTCGTCGGGGACAACTACGGAACGATCCGCCACAGCCGGGTACAGGGTGCCGTCGGCGGAAGCAACGGAATCGGCGGCATCACCGCATACAACCGCGGGTACATCCTCCATTCCCGGGCGGATGTGATCATCTCCGGCGCCTATTATACCGGCGGCATCGCCGGCTCGAACGAAGGCGTCATTGCCCATGCCCGCACGGACGGCATCATCACCGGCTACGCCGGCATGCATGGGGGCATCGTCGGCTCCAATCAGGGAACCGTTGAACACTCCCATTCACACAATGACATCCATTATTACGCCGTCTACACGGACAGCGTCGGGCTCGTCTACGGCCAAAACAGCGGAACCGTCACCCGCAGCCACGGCCACGGCCGTCTGGTACTGATGGATTGAAGCCCGGGAAACGGCAAAGCAACGCATGTTTCCCGGCTGAACCGTTTTCTCGAAACCGAGGGATGATTGGTTTATGGTCAAAAAGACATTCGTTCTCTTTGCTGCCGCTCTTCTTGCCTTCTCCGTCCCGTCCCTGCCCGCCGCGGCCGAGTCAAATCCGCCAGCGGCGGGCAAGGCGAATGCCGGCCTTCGTGCCGGCGCTTTTTTTCGGCAGCCTCGACGAACGCCGGCTGGCCGAAGCCTTTCTATGCGTTTCCCCGATCTGCCCGCTCCCGCATCGAAACGCATTGGTCCGCCCATGAAAAAACGCCCCTCCGGGCAGTCCCGATTTCCCGAATCGGGCACCTGCCTGGAGGGGAGCCTGTATTCGGCCGCCGGCGGAAATCCGCTTCTCCGGTTTGGCCGCTACTGCGCAATTTGCTTTTTGATCGTCTGCAGAATCTTTTTTTCCAGCCGTGACACCTGCACTTGGGAAATGCCGAGCCGGCTGGCCACCTCCGACTGGGTCTGGTCGCGGTAATAGCGCAAGTATACGATGAGCCGTTCCCGTTCGCCCAGCGATTCGATCGCCTCGCTGAGCGCCAGCCGGTCAAACCATTCTTCGCCGGATTCGTCGGCGATCTGGTCCATCAGGGTGATCGGGTCGCCTTCGTTTTCGAACACCGTCTCATGGATGGAAGAGGGCGGCTTGCCCGCTTCCTGGGCGGTGACGATGTCTTCCGGCGTTACGCCCAGCTCCTTCGCCACTTCGCTGATCGTCGGCAGGCGGCCGAGGGTTTTGGACAGTTCGTCGCTCACCTTGCGCACCTTGTTGGCCAGCTCCTTGACGGACCGGCTCACCTTGACGGATCCGTCATCCCGCAGAAACCGTTGAATTTCGCCGATGATCATCGGCACCGCGTAGGTGGAAAACTTGACGTCGTACTGCAGGTCGAATTTGTCCACCGATTTGAGCAGCCCGATGCAGCCGATCTGGAACAGATCATCCGGATCGTAACCGCGGTTCATGAACCGCTGCACCACCGACCAGACCAGCCGGATGTTGCAACTGACCAGGGTTTCCCGCGCCACCGGATCCCCCGCTTGGCTGAGGGCGATCAGGCGTTTCACTTCGGCATCGTCCAAAAACCGTTGCGACGCATGATTCAATTCCGCATCCATGGCTCATCCCCTATCCCGTATGCCCAATGCGGCATCTCCATCCTCTTTGGCATCGATAACCATCAATTGAATAAGGCCTCTTGTCTGGACTCGATGCGTTTGGCCATGCGGATCAGGGTGCCTTTGCCCGGTGCGGAAACGATTTCCGTTTCGTCCATGAAGTTTTCGATGATCGTAAAGCCCATGCCGGAACGTTCCAGCTCCGGCCGCGACGTGTAAAGCGGCTGGCGCGCCTGCTCGATGTCTTCGATGCCTTTGCCCGCGTCTTCCACCTCGATGCGTACCGTCTCGCCGTCGATTTCCGCGCGGATCGTGATGATGCCGTCCGGACGGCCCTCGTAGCCGTGAATGATGGCGTTGGTCACCGCTTCGGAAACAACGGTCTTGATGTCCGTGAGCTCATCGAGGGTCGGATCCAGTTGCGACACGAAGGCCGCCACCGTTACCCGGGCGAACGACTCGTTTTCCGAACGGCTCGGAAACTGCAGCGTCATGGCGTTGCGAAATACGGACCCGCTCACAGCGCCACCTCCAATCCGGCCAGTGCCGCCTGTTCGCTCGGAGCCATGGCGATAATTTTGAACAGTCCGCTCATCTCAAAAAGCCGAACCAAATGCGGCGCGACGTCACAGACGACCATTTTGCCGCCCTTGGCGGCGATTTGCCGGTAGCGTCCGAGGATGACGCCGAGCCCGGAACTGTCCATGAAGGACAGTTCCTTCAGGCTCAGCACCACATTCAGCGTTCCATCGCGTCCGATGGCGTCCTCCATGCGCGCTTTCAGCATTTCCGCCGTATGGTGGTCGAGCTCCCCCTTCAATCGGACGATCAGCGCCTTGCGATGTTGTTCCATTTCAATCTGGAAACGCAACCGATGTCACCTTCCCTCTCCCATTGGAACCATTTTATTCCTGTCCGGTTCACCCACTTCTACGGGCGCCGGCCATAATCCTTCCCCCCGACAAAACTAGAAGCATGTTTCCAACGTTCGACCGGATGCGGTTCAGTCAAGAAAGAACATTTTTCCCGCCGTCCGTTTGATGAGCGTCCACAATCCCGCCTTGTCCACGGCCATCGGCGATTCCACCGGAAATTCGGCGATCTTCTGGTCCCCGTTGTACACGTTCAGCGTGCCGATCACCTGTCCGGCGGCGACGGGCGCCTTCAGTTCCTTTTTCAGCACCAGTTCGTGGCGAATCTGTTTCGGGTCAATGCCCCTTTTCAAAAGGACGCTGTATTTGCGATTTGCCACCAGATCGATCTTGTCCGCCTTCCCCTTCTCCACCTTCGCCGTCCCCAGTTTGGCACCGGCATCGTACAGTTTCAGGTTCGTGTATTGGGAGAAAGCGTAGTTGAACATCGCCGTCACTTCGCTGTTGCGCGTTTTTGTGTCCGGCTCCCCGAGCACGACGGCGATGACGCGGAAGTCGCCTTTTTTGGCCGTTGCGCTCAGGCAAAACTTCGCTTCGCTCGTATAGCCGGTTTTGAGCCCGTCGGCCCCTTCGTAAAACCGCACCAGTTTGTTCGTGTTGACGAGCCAGAACGGATTGTCCGTGTCGCTGCGCAAATAGTCCTGGTACTTGCCCGTGTATTTGGTGATCGCTTCATGTTTGAGCAGTTCGCGGCTCATGATGGCGATGTCGTGGGCCGACGTATAGTGGTCCGGGGCTGGCAGGCCGTTGGAGTTGACGAATTTGGTGTTTTTCATGCCGAGTTCACGGGCCCGCTCGTTCATTTTCTGCACGAACAGTTCTTCGCTTCCCGCGACCCGTTCCGCCAGCGCCACCGAAGCGTCGTTGGCCGAAGCCATGGCCACGCCTTTCATCAGGTCTTCCACCGTCATCTGCTCGCCGGGTTCCAGGAAAATTTGCGAACCGCCCATGGAAGCGGCGTATTCGCTCACCGTGACCGGCTCGTTCCACTGGAGCTCCCCGCGGTCCAGCGCTTCCATCACGAGCAGCATCGTCATGACTTTGGTGATGGAAGCCGGCGGCAGCGGTTCGTGCCCGTTTTTCTCGTAGATGACCGTGCCCGAGTCCGCATCCATCAGGATGGCGCTTCTCGCGTTTTTCGCCAGATCGGGAACGGCGCCCGGTTCCACGGCCGGCTGCTCCTCGTTGACGGCAGCGCCCGAATGCGCGGCGGATTCATTTTTCATGCTGTCGACACCCGTACGCGCGGCTGCATCCGATTTCCCCCTGCCGATCCTTGACGTCGCAGCCATGCCTGCACCCGCAGCGGCGATGCCCGGTTTCGCGACAGCCGCCGTATCCGCTTGTGCACCCAGATCGCCCCCGGTTTCCGCAGCCAGCGGAGCTGCCGGCAGGATGAGTGCCAGCGAAACGGCGAGCAGGATGGAGCCAATCTTGCCGAAACAAGTGCGCAGACTCAAAAAAAAGCCCTCCCTCAACTGTTTCAAAGATCCGGCTTGGCCGTCCTTTTTGACAGTATTGACGGGAGGGTAGAAAATTATACCTTTGCAAGCAATCATTTCGTCGCCTGGCGGGTCCGGTTTTCGACGCTCATTCTCCTTTCGGCGCGGCGATGCCGAACAGGAACATCGTGCGAAACTGTTCGCCGAGGAGCCTCAGATCGTGAAATTGGGCGAGCACGTCAGGCCGGGCAAAAAATTCGGTGAGTCCTTGCATGTACACCATCAGGATGTGGGGCGAAAGTTCCCGGCGGATGACGCCTTCCTCCTGGCCGCGCACGATCAGGCCGCGCAGTTGGTCATGGATGTGCGACCGGTAGTATTCCAGCAGTTCCGTCACGATGTGCGGATACAGTTCCAGGCTTTCCCGGATGAACCGCTCGGGCACGACCGGGATCGATTGGTAATCAAGAATGGACACGAGCGCCGACAAGGTGTCGGGGCTTTCCTCGATTTTGCGGTTCATGATGTCGTGCTGCTCCCGAACATACCGCTCCATCACCGCGCCGACGAGCCGGTCCTTGCTTCGGAAATGGTTGTAAATCGTCATTTTGGCCACCGGCACGGCGGCGGCGATGTCGTCCATGCTGACGTCGGCAACGCCGCTGGCAAAAAACAGTTCCGTCGCCTTGGCCAGGATTTGTTCTTTTTTGCCCGGTTTCAAACTGTTCACGTCTCCCATTTTCAGCCGGCGATGTCTTTGATGCGATAATACCCGAATGCCGCCGCGAGGCTCAAGACAATGACAAGCAGCATGGCGAACGCGTCGGCGACGGCCAAACCGCCGTTGTTCACGATGGCCGCCGCATCGGTGTAGGAAAACACGCTCACGCGGCGGAGCACGTCAAACCGGCCGGACAGCCCGGCAACGACATGGATCGCGTAGGACAGGAACACGATTCCGAGCGCCAGCGAAACGATGCTTCGGCTCCGCCGCATCAACGCCGACAGGAGGAAAGAGAAGGACGCGACGGTGACATGGAGCAGGAACGTTGCGAGCAGATACCAAACCAGAATGTCGGTCTCCACCGCTTCGTCGGCAAACCCCGTGCAGGCGAAACTGACGGCGGCAATGACCAGATTCAACACAAGCAGATTGGCGAGAACGGCCGCCAGCTTCTGGCCGGCCACTTCCAGGCGGGTGACCGGTTTTGTCAGCAGAAATTCCGCCGTACGGTCGTTTTCTTCCTTGGCCAGCATGCCGCCCGCGAGCAACGCCGCATACACGCTGCCGACGAGGGTGTTGATCAGGTGTACTTCCACGCCGTAATATCCGGTGAACGTACCGAGACTGAGCGTATTCATGCCGAACACGTTTTGCAAGGGTTCGGGAAACAGCGCGAGCATGTCGTCCATCGCTTTCGCGTCGGCGGCGAAGGACGGATAAACGCTCATCATCATGATCACCAGGCCGCCGAGCACCGCGCACCAGATGAGCAGGCCTTTGGCGTTGCCGGCGAATTCCCTTTTGAACATCATCCGGTTTCACTCCCCTTTCCCTTCCGTCTTGTATTCATGCACGAACACGTCTTCCAATGACAGTTCTCCGATTTGGATGTCCGTGATGGGCAGGCGGCTCGCCACCCTCAGCAAGTCGCGGATGTCCCCGCCGAACAGCAGCGTCAGGACGTTGCCGCCGGTTTCCTGGCGGATGATGCCGGGGAGGTCGGATGCGTCAATCAGTTCCGGCACGGTGCCGTCAGGGAAGAGAAGCGTCACGGTCTTGTAATTGGTCCGGAGAAGCGCGCTCACCGACTCGAGCCGGACGATGCGGCCGTCCCGGATGATGGCGACGCGATCACACATGCGCTGCACTTCGCTCAGGATGTGGGACGAGAAGAAGATGGTCACCCCCCGCTCCCGCTCTTCCTTCAGCAACTCGAACAAGGCATGCTGCATGAGCGGATCGAGCCCGCCGGTCGGTTCATCAAGGATAAGCAGGCGGGGACGGTGCAGCAGCGCCTGGACGATGCCGACTTTCTTCCGGTTGCCGAAACTGAGGTCCCGGATGCGCCGCGACAGGTCCAGATCCAGCCGATCCGCCAGCTGCCGGATCCGCCCTTCGTCCGGTTTTCCGTAAAATCCGGCGGAATAAGAAAGCAGCTCGATGACTTTCATGTCGTCGTAATAGTGCACCTCGCTCGGCAAATAACCCGTTTCACGCCGGATGTCCCGGGAATGGCGCACGATGTCTTTGCCAAAAATGCGTGCCGATCCCGCGGTGGGGCGGATCAGGCCCAGCAGGGTGCGGATCGTCGTGCTTTTGCCGGCGCCGTTTGGCCCGATGAACCCGAAAATTTCCCCTTCCTCGATGGCAAACGTCACCCCTTCGATCCCCCGCTGCTTCCCGTACCGTTTCGTCAGGCCGTCCAGTTCCACGATCGCCATCCGGATCCCCTCTCTTTGGAGAAAAGATATACGATAATCTTGTTGTAAGTATATGATAAACCAAAGATTTTAGTTTTTTAGATTATTATTATACTATATTTGCATTTCTAGTATAGTATATTGACAAAAAACCCGCCAGCCCTTTTTTCGCCATCGGGAGCGATGCGCTTTTGTTGAACGATTCCGATGATTGCGTGGAACCTTCCAGGCGCGGTGTTCAGTTGCGAAGTCCGTTGCCGTAGCCCCGCCGTTGCGTTCGGTTGCAGAACTCGTTGCCGGAGTCTCGCCGTTGCGTTCGGTTGCGGAACTCGTTGCCGGAGTCTCGCCGTTGCGTTCGGTTGCGGAGCTCGTTGCCGTCAGCCCCACATCCGCTGCCAAACCTCACTCGATTGCGACGAGATGCAGTTTGTGTGCCTGTTTCATTTTCTAACGGAACTACAGGGCGTTATTAGGCCAAAAAAACGGCTTCCGGTAGCGTCAAGAAGTTTGTGTAAGCAGGCAAGGTTTCCCATGAGATCAACGAGATTCTTGGTTTTGTTGTGGTGGTAGTGAGCGGTTACGCAGCGTGATCTTCTTGTGGTGTGTTCATGGTTGGC
>Ga0310829_1000518_pt1 | contig 31555 bp, 30 predicted proteins | sample WT_ome_4_FD_202244 | JGI IMG/M metagenome (GOLD analysis project Ga0310829, IMG submission 202244) | Sorghum-adapted microbial communities enriched on wild type (WT) sorghum from Joint BioEnergy Institute, Emeryville, California, United... ...
CCGGCACCGAGGAAGAAATCATAAGCCAATTTCGAGCAGTTCGGGACGCGATTAAGTCGCGTGTCGAAAAGTTTCTTGCTGAAGACTGCTAATCTGTCAACATTATCCTAACTTTGCATATTTCAATAAAAAGAGCTATCCCGGAAGCCGTCTACGACGACTTTTAAGGATAGCTCTTCAGGCATTCTTTATTTCATATCATTTCCACATACCATCAATAATGTCCGATAGCTTGATCCAACGAAAATCATTTCCATCAGTGATTCTGATGTTTTTTTGTTGCAGATCGATCTTCGTCACGACTCCGGTTATTTCCGCTCGATTCAATTCGCCAAATAATACTAAAGTGATCTCTTTCCTGAGCTGCATGGATTCAGCAATGAGCCTGGAGATCCGTTCCATCTCTTGATCATCTAATTGCGGCCGCGTGTTCTTTCTCAAATTCTGCTGGTGCATGAGATAAGCTTCCTTGTGCTCTGGAAGCATCATTCTTGACGATTCGAACAAGCCGTTTCCTTTCAGTTTTTTGCTCATTTATAATGTCCTCCAATTTTTTGCGCACGATCCCGCGCCTGGCCCGACATTTTTAAAGAAGAGGCCCTCATAATCGCGGTGCTTCCGTATTTCTCCTTAATTCGGTCCGTGGTTCTTTCCAAGGCTAACTTAACTTCGCGGTTATTGAACAAAGTAAGCTGATATTCCTGGTCGCTTACTAACTGACTTAAAGTGACCCCAATTTTCCGAACAGGCAACCCATCCCAATGGCGTTTAAACAGTTTTTTCGCTGCGTCGAACACCTCATCCGTGAGGCTCGTCGGGTCGGGTAATTTCATTTGTCTGTAGAAGCCGGAAGGGTGATCAAAATCCGCCCCTTGGCATCCTACCGAGACCACCCAGCCCATATACCCTTTCGTTCGAGCTCGTTGACACACTAACTCCGACAGCTCTAACAAGGGAACCATGATGTCATCAAACTCCCAGTAATCGTAGGGAAGGGTCATTTGATGGCCGATGGCTTTTTGCAAATCATGTGTACTTGGCGTTACCGGGGAATGATCCTTGCCGTTGGCAATGAGCCACAGAACTTCCCCATTCACTCCCCATTTGGCTCTTAATTTGCTCAGGGGAGTCTGGGCCAGCTGGCCAATGGTATATATCCCCATTCTCATTAAATGCCGGCGCATCCGGGAGCCCACCATAAACATCTGATGAATCGGCAACGGCCAAAGCACTTCTTGCACGTCTTTCACAGGCAAGTAAAAAATCCCTGAGGCATTCCGTTTGGCGAAATTATCGCAGGCCATTTTGGAGAGCACCTTATTTTCACTAATTCCAATGCGTACACGAACTCCCGTCTCCTTCATGACTTTATCCTGAATGCTCCGCGCAATGTTATCAGGACCGCCAAAAAGCTGTAAGCTTCCCGTGACATCCAAATACTGTTCATCGATGCTGTACGGCTCGACCAAGTCCGTGTAGGATTGATAAATTTCTGTAATTTGCAAGGATACCCTGATGTATTCCTCCATACGGGGACGAATGACCACAAGATCCGGGCATTTGGCAAGTGCCTCTCCCAGCCTCTCTGCCGTAGTGATCCCATATTGCTTGGCAAGGGGACACGCGGCGAGGATAATCCCGGAACGACGCGCGGGGTCTCCTGCAACCACAACAGGTTTGTCTGCATACTCGGGGTGGGCCGCTTTTTCAACACTTGCGTAAAAGGATTGACAATCCGCCAGCATGATGACTCGACTTTTGTTATCGCTTTTCATAGGCTGTCGCTCCTTAAGTCGACGTTAAGATACTTACTCAAATATTGATTAAGCTCCGCTTTCACCAAGCTCCAAAGCATGGAAAATCTATGTTGATAGCCCCTGCACAAATAGCGGGCCTCCATGCCCAATTCAGTGCGTTGTTGCTCGAACACCTTGATCCCTCTGTCGCGCATTTGTTTCCGAACCGACGTCAAATCTGCAGTGATCACATCTTGGGCAGTGTGTAAGGCTCTTGCGTATACCACGTCCATCTTTAGCTTTACGGTCCCTAATGCTCTCATATCCCTTTCCAACACATCCAAGAGAAGAGGGAGTAGAATGTAATCTTTGACCAGTTGAAGATCTTCTTCCGTCTCCAAGGGCGCTGGGGGGATACCTTTCATGAGGACATCCCCTCTTTCGTCCCATCGATCCCTAGATAGGCGCAAAGCCGACGGATCAGTTCCGCCTTCACCAATCCCCAGAGCATGGAGAACTCGTACGTATACCCCCGGCATAAATAGCGGGCTTCAATCCCCAGGTTCGTCCGCCGCTCTTCGAATACCTTCAGTCCATGCTCACGCATGCCTTGGCGCACCCGGGCCAAATCCGCGGCTGCGGCGTTCTGCAGCAAGCGGATCAGCCCCTTGTATACCTGAGGCAGCTTCAACGAAGCGGATGCCAATGCGCGCTGGTCTCGTTCCAGCACATCAAGCAACAGAGGAAGCAGCACATATTGCTTGATCATCTCCGCTTCCTCCTGCGTTTGCCAGGGAATAGGGCTCATGCGTCTCCCTTCTTCATGCTGTCTGTCATATGCTCACCCTCTAATCAGAACGTCTGTTCCTATTATATTCATAATACGAACAAATATTCCCTTTCGCAACAGGTTTATGTTGGATAATTTGGCAGAGCGAAAGCATGCCAAAAAAAGCGGAGCCCTTGTCCCTTCGGACTTTGGGCATCCGCCTTCCTTTCCTGCTTGCTGCTGCTTATTGAGCTGTTAAAATCAGCGGTCCGTCCGCCGTCAGCGCGATCGTATGCTCGAATTGGGCCGACAATTTGCCGTCCGCTGTACGCGCCGTCCAGCCGTCATCGTCGATCACGATGCGGAACGTGCCTTCATTGATCATCGGCTCAATCGTAAACACCATGCCTTCCTTAAGCCGAATGCCCTTACCCGCTACGCCGACATGCTCGTAGTTGGGCTCCTCATGCAGGCTGCGTCCGATCCCATGACCCAGCAGATCGCGCACGACGGAATACCCGTTCGCTTCCGCATGCTTCTGAATTGCTGAAGTCACATCGCCCAGCCGGTTGCCCGGGATCGCTTGGGCGATCCCCAGCTCCAGACATTCCTTCGTCACCCGCATCAACTTTTCCGCCTCAGGACTCACCTGACCTACCGCATAACACCAGCACGAATCGCCAAACCAGCCATCCGCCTCCGCCACGATGTCCAGCTTAAGCAGATCGCCGTTCTGCAGCGGCCGGTCGGAAGGGAAACCATGGGCTACCACATCGTTTACTGAAGCGCAGGTTTCGGCCGGAAACCCGTTGTATCCTTTCGTAAACTGCTTGCCGCCCAGTTTCGTAATATGCCGGGCGACGAAATCATTAATTTCCTTGGTCGTCACTCCGGGTTGAATCATTTTGGCGACTTCCCGGTGACAATCCGCAACAATCTGATTCGCCCGTTTCATCTCTTCAATTTCCCGCGGCGATTTCAATATAATCATTCAGCTCTCACTCCTTCGAGGGTCTGTCGGGTTCGCTCCGACAGCCGATACAATAGCAGGCGCGCAATGTCTTCCGCTTCATGGTCCAGCGTGCCTTGGCGCAGCGGAGAGCCGGCGCAACCGGCCAGCGCAGCCAACAACCGTTCTGCCTGCCGGACGCCCTCTCCAACGGCTTCTTGTCCCGCCGATGCTGTGCTCGCAGTCGCAACGATCACACCGGACCCCGGCGGTCCCCCATGCTCCAGCACCGCGGCGAACGGCTGCAACACCTGACGGCGGAACGTCTCCGCCAGCGGCAGCGCCCGCGCTTCTGGAAGCAGCTGGAAGCCATCCGCCGCCAGCTTATACAACAGATAAACGCCGTGATCCTTGGCCCACAGCTTCAGCAGCCGAGTGCCGGCTGCAACAAGGGAATCGGCGGCCGCTTCCGGCTCCGCTGGCTTCAGGTCGATCCATTCCCCGGCCCGGTCCATCGCCGTCCACAGCACGTCATACAGCAGATCCCCTTTATTGCTGTAATAGTGGTAGACCGTACCGTAACCAAGCCCGGCCTCAGTGGCCACGTCCCGAATCTCTAGCGTCAGGCCTTTCTCAAGAAACACATCGGCGGCCGCGACACGAATTTGAGCAAGCCGGCGCAGCCTGATCTCTTCATTTTGTTCCTTCGTACGCGGGGTCATCCGCCACAACCTCCTTTTATTTTTGACCTACTCTCATGTCAATATAAAACAAAACATGGAGATTGGCAAGCAGAAATGACTCCCGGCGCTTTGTGCCCCGCTCATGTATCGTTTAGCTTATCCCGCCTGTCCCCGGATCATCCCTCCGAAAAAATAGCAAAAGGCCGCCGGGGTACCTCCCCAGGGCCTTATCACCCGACCCGCTGCATCGCTGCGCACTTACTTTAGCGGAACATTCCCCATAACCGCAGCAAGTGAAGCGTATTTCGCGGGTCGATTCGCTGATCGATAACGAATTGGACGATCTGCTCTTCCTGAACGCCGCTTAATCTTTCGCCAAGCACAGAAGCGGCCGTTCTAACGAGCCTGCGCACCTTAACGCGATCCTGCAAATCCGCGCGGGTGAGGCCGTCGACGACCTGTTTCATCCGCTCTTTGATCGCCGGATTTTTCATTTTGAACTTCACCCGTTCGACCAGCTGCGGACTGATTCCATACTGATAATAGCTGGGCATCGTGACTAGCACCTCCTGTCCCGTCATTTCCGGACTTCAACCCTAATATATGACGGTAAGGCTGTCCATAGTGCCTGAAAATCCAAAAGCACGCGGGAAAGCCGCTAGTTCTGTTTGAGGAACGCCGTTGCCTCATGGGTTTGACTCAATCGGAGGATTGTCTCTTCGTATTGCGTCGAGGCGTACGCAAAGAACAAAATATCGATCATGACCAATTGCGTAAGCCGTGAGCTGGACGCCCCGCTGCGCAAGGTCGCTTCCGGCGCCTGCGGCGTGTACAGCATCAAATCGGCCAGCTCGGCTACTTTATGATTGCCGAAACGGGACAAGCCGATGGTGCGCACGCCGTACTTTTGGGCAACCCGGAACAATTGCAGCACTTCCTTGGTGTTCCCGCTGTAAGAGATGCCCATAAACAAGGCCCCCGGCGGAGCGCTGGCCAGCGCGGCCGCAATTAGATGCTCGTCCTGCAGAGCGAACGCTTGCTTCCCCAGGCGCAGCCACTTTTGTGCGGCATCCGCTGCGACGATGGCCGAAGCGCCTACCCCGTACATATGGATGACGGAAGCTTGTCGGAAGCTGTCCACCACCTGTTCAATCAGTCCGGGCTGCAGGTGAAGCATCATATCTTGAATCGCTTGCAGACTATTGGAAACCGTTTTCTGAATAACGTTTTGGATCGTCTCCCCGCGTTCGATGTCATAATAGCCTGGTCTTTGCGGTTTGGCATTATCGACCGACAAACGCATTTTCAAATCAGGAAATCCGCTCAGCCCCAGCGAACGGCATAGCCGGGTAATCGCCGCCGCACTGGTCCCCGCTTTATCGGCGACCGCATGGATACTTAAGCCGGAGACTTCCGCCGAAGCCGCCAAAATATATTGGGCCGCCTTTCGTTCCGATTCAGGCAGTTGTTCCAGCATGGCCTCCATTTGCGTAAGTATACTTCCCGTCGTCACGGGCATCCCCTCCGTTTTCCCCATCCGTCTGATGCTTATTTCCAATTCCCTAAAACGCAAAAGAAACGCGGCAGCCCGGTAAAAGGCAGCCCAACGTTTCTTCTGCTGACTTGTATTATCTATTATGCTCTATAAGCATCTGCTTTGTAAAACCAAAGAAATACGTGAGCAAGAATCCGGCGATATAAGAGACAACGAGCCCGGCCAAGTAACCGAGAATCGTCATTCCGATTCCCATCGGTCCTTGAATCAGCGGGATCAGGACAAGGCCGGAAGGGCCAATCGCGACCGAACCGATGAAGTTCCCGGTCATTGCGAACAAACCAAGCACAGCCCCGCCAAAACCACCGCCGAGACAAGCGGTGATAAACGGCCGGCCCAGAGGCAGGCTGACCCCGTAAATGAGCGGTTCACCGATGCCAAGAAATCCGACGGGCAACGCCCCTTTGATCATGTTGCGCATCCGGGAGTTCTGCTTCAGCTTGATATAAATGGCGATCGCCGAGCCAACTTGACCTGCGCCTGCCATAGCCAGGATCGGCAGCAACGCGGTGTATCCAACCTGCGAAATCAATTCAGCATGGATCGGAATGAGCGCCTGGTGCAAGCCGAACATAACCAACGGCAGGAACAGCGAAGCGAGTACAAATCCGGACAGCGGTCCGCCATGGGCTAGCAGCCAAGTAGTAGCCTGTCCGATGCCTTGAGAGATAATACCGCTGACCGGCATCAGGAAGAACACGGTAACTAAGCCGGCAAGCAGCAACGCAATTGTAGGAGTGACGATGATATCAATTGCTGCCGGCATCCGTTTTCGGATCCATTTTTCCAACACCGAGATCAACCCTGCCGCCAAAATCGCCCCGATGATACCGCCCTGTCCCGCATTCAGTTTAATTTCCCCAAACAAGGGATAGGTGTAAGAGATATTCGCCACCGCCGGTGCAACGATAATCGCCGCCACAGCACCGCCAAGCGCGGGCGTTCCTCCAAACTCTTTCGCGGCATTCACCCCGGCAAAGATCGTCAAATATCCGAAGAAGGCCGAGCCAATGACGCTGATAATCGGTTGGAGCGTCAGCAGCCAATCCGCCCCATTGCCGGAGGTAATCAGGTTGTTGATCAGACCGGCAATACCGTTAATGATCCCGGCCCCGACCAACGCAGGAATCAGCGGAATAAAGATGTTGCCGATTTTACGCAGAAAATTTTTGAAAGGCGTGTTGTTCTTCTTCTTAAGCTCGGCCTTGATGTCCGAGCCCTCGCGGAGCGCCGCCGTTTGACCGCCAGTTGCAGCTCCTTGACCGCCGCCGTGACCCTGCGCTTTCAGAAGTTTGCCAAATTCCTCCGCCACACTATTGACAACCCCCGGACCGAGGATCACTTGATACGTCTCATCATCCACCGCCCCAAGTACGCCCTCGATCTGTTTAAGCCCAGTTTCATCAATTTGGCTGCGATCCCGGACCGACACCCGCAACCGGGTCATGCAGTTTGTATATTGCTCCACATTGTCAGAACCGCCGATGGATTCCAAGATCCGTTTCGCCATCGTTTCATATTTGCTCATTGGGAAGCCTCCTGCCTCTATAGGATGGTCTAACTTTTTTTCTTAACGTATTGCAGTCGCAGACTTCGCAGCTTTACCGATAAACCCTTGGTTCTCCTCTAATTTCTCCAAAGCGACCTCATAAGAACATCCCGTCAAAATCATCAGAATCGCCGGTTTCGGTTTACCTTCGGTAAGGCGCAAGGTGTTCTCCGCAGTTGATGCATCGCAGCCGGTTGCCTCCATCACGATCCGCTTCGCCCGATCGGCCAGCTTCTCATTGGTGGGCTGAACATCAACCATCAAATTGCCGTAAACCTTACCTAAGCCGATCATCGACGCGGTAGACAGCATATTGCAGACCAGCTTCTGCGAGGTTCCTGCCTTCAGCCGTGTCGAACCGGTCAGCACTTCGGGACCGTTCTCGATCTCGATTGCGATATCGGAAATGGTGCTGATCACCGCATTCTTGTTGCAACTGATACTAATCGTTTTGGCACCCATTTGCTTCGCGTATTCCAATCCGCCGATGACATAAGGTGTACGCCCGCTGGCAGCGATTCCGACGACCGCATCCTTGGCGGTAAGCTCGAGGTTTTGCAGATCGATGCGCCCCAGCTCGGCCCGATCCTCTGCTCCCTCAACGGCCTTGATAAAAGCGTTGCTTCCGCCTGCGATCAGCCCAACCACCTGGTCCGGGGAAGTCCCAAATGTCGGCGGACACTCCACCGCATCCAGCAAGCCGATCCGTCCGCTCGTGCCGGCTCCCATATAAATCAGTCGACCGCCTTTTTTTAGCGACTCCGTAATGGCAGTCACGGCTTGGGCGATTTTGGGGATTTCCTTTTTCACCGCTCCAGCAACTTTCGCGTCCTCCTCGTTCATCACCGTAAGCAGCTCAGTTACATCCATTTCATCCAAACGCATCGTTCGCTCGTTTCTCGCCTCAGTTGTCAAATTTTCCAGCATTTCAGATACACTCCTTTGTTTGCAACAACCCTAGTTGTAAGTGTTTTCGACATGATTATAATTCATTTGATATTTTATTTCAATATATAACTTTTTGGTTGAAATAATATGTCAAACCATGTCACTTCTTGCTAGTTCTAGTTGAAGAGGTTAGAACGTATCCGCTTCAAGGCCTGACATCCCAGATATTCCAGTAAAAAGAGCAACGCTAGACGCAACCTGTCAACTTTAGGATGGATTTTCGGGTAAAAAATAACCGTCCGCGGATCCCGCGAACGGTTGGATACTTGCTTTTTCGTATGAAATTTAATCGATCAGCTCACCTTGAAAAACCTGCTCCCGCCGCAGATAATCCCGCAGCGGTCCGTACTCGGGCGAAGTCCAGAACGCTTCGCCCGCAACCAGCCGGGCGGCGTCGTCCCGCGCCGCCTCCAGCACCGCGTAGTCGCTGACCATGTCCGCGACACGAAAATCCGGCACACCGCTTTGCTTCGTGCCGAAGAAATCCCCGGGACCCCGCAGCTCCAGGTCCCGCCGAGCCACCTCGAAGCCGTCGTCCGTATCGGTCATGACCTTCATCCGCTCCTGACCCACCTCCGACTTCGGATCGGCGATAAGCACGCAATACGACGCGTGCTCCCCCCGGCCAACACGCCCGCGCAGCTGGTGGAGCTGGGACAAGCCGAACCGGTCGGCATCCATCACGATCATCAGCGTGGCGTTGGGCACGTCGACGCCGACCTCTACGACGGTCGTCGAGACGAGCAGCTGCACCTCGTTCTCGTAGAACGCACGCATCACTTCGTCCTTCTCCGCCGCCGTCATCCGCCCGTGCAGCAGCCCGACCTTCATATGCGGGAACGCCTGCTGCATCGACACGTACAAGTCGATGGCGTTCTGCACGTCCAGCTTGTCCGATTCTTCGATCAGCGGGCAGATGACGTAGGCTTGACGGCCTTGCGATACCTCCCGCTCAATAAAGCCAAGCACACGGTCCATCATGCTGTGCTTCACCCAATAGGTCGTGATTGGCTTGCGCCCCTTCGGGCGCTCCGACAAGGTGGATACGTCCATATCGCCAAAGGCGGTAATCGCCAGCGTGCGCGGAATGGGAGTGGCCGTCATCGTCAGCACGTCCGGGTTAAAGCCTTTGCGCCGCAAAATGCTGCGCTGATTTACGCCAAACCGGTGCTGCTCATCCGTGATGACCAAGCTCAGCGACCGAAAGAACACGTCCTCTTGGATCAACGCATGCGTCCCCACCACGATGTCGGTGAGCCCCATTTGCAGCGAGCCGAGCAAATCCTTGCGTTTTCGTCCCGTCACACTGCCGGTCAATAGGCCAACCGTAATACCAAACGGCTCAAACAGCCGGGACAGGGAGCGCATATGCTGCTCGGCCAAAATTTCCGTCGGCACCATAAAAGCCCCCTGGTGCCCCGACTTCACCGCCGCGTACAACGCGATGGCGGCGATGACCGTCTTGCCGGAACCGACGTCGCCTTGCAGCAATCGGTTCATGCAATAAGGCGAGCGCATATCCTTTAGAATTTCCAGCTCCACCTTCTTCTGAGCATCGGTCAGCTCAAACGGCAAGCTGCGCACGAATTCCCGAATCGTGGCGTTATCCACCACATGCGCAACCCCGTCCATCCGCTCGTGGTTCATCGCCCGATACGCCTGCAGCTTGAGCTGGAACAGGAACAGCTCCTCGTACACCATACGGCGCCGCGCTTGCTGCCCCTCCTCACTGTCCTGCGGCTGGTGCAGCCGCAAAATCGCCGTCTTGCGGGGCATCAGCCCATATTTGCGAAGCAGTTCGAGCGGCAGAATCTCCGGGATCATTTCCCCATATTGCTGCAGAGCTTGTCCAATCGTCTTCCGCATCCACTGCTGCGTAATTTTACCGCCGACCGAATAGACCGGCTGCAAACTGCCGCTGCGGAGCGTCCCGCGGTCGGGGAACTCCGACTCGGACACCGTCAGCTGGCTGCGACGCATGTCCCATTTGCCGGTCAGGATAATCTCCCGTCCCGTCGTCAGCTGATCCTTGAGGAAATGACGGTTAAACCATGTCGCCGTGAACATCCAGTCATCGGCGATCATTTTGCAGGTGAGGCGGGATTTCCGCCCGTACCGTTGCAGGACCGGAAGCCCCATGATTTTCGCCTGTACCGTCACCTTGTCTCCGTCCTTCACTTCCGTCAAGGAGCGCAGCCGGTAATCCTCATACCGGAACGGATAATATTCAATCAAGTCATTCACCGTAAAGATGCCAAAGGCGTGAAGCTCTTCTTGTTTAAGAGCGCTCACGCCGCTGACTTGCTTTACGGGGATGTGATGTAAATCCAACTTCATCCCCTCACTTTATAGAGGTAGTTCAAAAACGCATCTTCGGATCATGAAGCGCGGGCGCAAGCCCGGTGGGCAGTCTAACGGACACCAGAGGCGTTAATCCACCAGTTCTCGATAACTTCCGTTTCTAACGGACCGAGCAGCCCTTATTTGGATCAAAACCAACCAGATACCGTTCGTATATGCCAAATAAGGTCTCCGGAGTCCGTTAACGCAGGAAATATCCGGGAAATAAGCAAATAAGGTCTTTACAGTCCGTTAGATTTGCTGTCCAGGCACAACGACGTGCTTCATCCGGACATCACCAGTTTCGCCCCTAGCCCCATCACTTCGCCGGCCAAATAAACGTCGCCACGGTCCCCGGACCTACGTGCGTTCCAACCACGGCACCGATGCTGTTGCGGACAACCTCATGCAGCGTAAAGTGCTGCCGCAGCAGAGCCAGGATCTCCTCGGAGCCTTCCGGATTCACGCAATCGCAAACGGCCACGTTAATGTCCTTCACCCCGGCAAAATCATTCACAAACAACTCGATGACGCGGGCCATAGCCTTCTTGCGGCCTCGGACTTTATCGACAGCGTAAATCACGCCCTCCTGGTCCACCGACAAGATCGGCTTAATGTTCAGCAGGTTGCCCAGAATGGCTGCGGCTTTACCGATCCGTCCGCCTTTTTGCAAGTATTCCAGCGTATCGACGAGAAAATATAACCGACGCGCCTTCCCTAGCCGCTCAACCTCGGCTCGAATCTCCTCGACCGAAGCCCCTTGCTTCGCCATCCGCGCGGCATGCACAACCTGAAGGCCAAAGCCGTACGTCGCACACAGCGAGTCAATGACCGTGACATCGACCGGATGCCCCAGCTCTTCTTCCAGCATCTCCTTCGCCAGCACTGCGGATTGATAAGTTCCGCTCATCCCGGAAGAGATATGGATCGAAATGATCGGTGAACCGGGATAGGCGGCAAGCAAGTTGCGGTATACCTCCACATACTGAGACGGCGAGGTCTGCGAAGTGGTAGGCAGTTCCTTCGATTTGATCAACTTATCGTAGAACTCTTCCGCGGTGATGTCGATGCCTTCAAGATAAGATTGGTCTCCGAAGGCCAGCCGCATCGGTACGATGTGGATGCCGTATTCCGAGACAGTCGCCTGCGGGATATCCGCCGTACTGTCGGCAATAATGACAGCCTGATTCATAGGTATCTTCATCCTCTCATGGGGATTAGGACTCTACCGAAAACAGATAATAATAAATCGGTTGCCCGCCGTTATGGACCTCTACCTCGACGTCGGGATATTCCTGATGAATCCAGGCCACCAGCGCATTCGTCATCTCTTCGTCAGCTTCTTCACCGGCCAGCACCGTCACGATTTCATCGCCGCCAGCGAGCATCTTGGCTAATAAGCCCTGACTCGTTTCCAGCAAGCCCTCTTCGGTGGCCACGATTTTAGAATCTGCAATACCGATATAATGACCTGCCGTAATCTCCAAATCATCAAACATCGTGTCGCGGACCGCATACGTCACTTGGCCCGTCTTCACGTGTTGCACCGCGTTCTGCATATTATCCGCGTTGGCTTCCACGCTTTCTTCTTCTTGGAAAGCAAACGCTGCGGCAATCCCCTGAGGAATGCTTTTGCTTGGGATAACCGTCACGCTGCGCTCCCCTTCAAGCAAATCACGTGCCTGCTGCGCAGCCAGAATAATATTCGAGTTATTCGGCAGAACGAACACGTGCTGAGCCGAAATCGACCGGATCGCCTTCACGAAATCTTCCGTGCTTGGGTTCATCGTCTGCCCGCCGGACAGGACGACATCCACGCCTAAGCTCTTGAAAATTTCCGAAATCCCGTCTCCAGAAGCAACGGCGATAAAGCCATAAGGCGCCAGCTCATCCGCAGGAATCCCTGCTGGATCCACCGGTTGAGCCGGTTCTGCTGGAATCTCGGCGAACAGCTCCGGCATCGGCGGCGCGGCATCCATCCCCGCGATCAACAGATCCCGGTGCTGCTCACGCATGTTCAAAATATGAATTTGTGTAATTTCACCGTAACGCAGTGCCAGATTCAGCACGTCGCCCGGCGTTTTCGAATGGACATGGACTTTGATAATCTCGTCGTCCGCGATCACGATAATCGAATCCCCATTGACCGAAAGCGCTTTCCGGAACTGATCCTCGTCAAAAACAGCATCCTTGATTTCACCGATTTTTCGATTAATGAAAAATTCCATGTCATAGAGGTATTCGATATCCTCTGTTTCGAGCTTAGCTTGTGCCGAAGTTGGAGCATGCACCGGTGCGGCCGCTGGAGCACGCAGCTCTGGTTTGGCAACGGGTGCGGGGGCTTGTCCCAATGTCGCAGCGGCTTCACTGCTGGCGCCGCCTTGCAGCCATTGTAAAAATCCTTCATAAATATAAACAAGTCCTTGACCGCCCGAATCCACGACGCCAACCTGTTTCAATACCGGCAACAGCTCCGGCGTATTCGCGAGCGCTTCCTTCGCTTTGGCCAGCACCTCGCTCATCAATTCCGTGATATCCGTTGTTCTGCGCGAATAATAGACGGCATGCTTAGCTGCTTCCTTGGCTACCGTCAGAATCGTGCCCTCCACCGGTTTGACGACCGCTTTATAAGCGGTATCTACCCCGCTTTGCAGCGCAGCGGCAAATTGGGCTGCATTCATCTCTTCCAATGATGCAGCAGAACGGCTAAAGCCACGGAACAGTTGGGACAAAATCACGCCGGAATTCCCGCGTGCGCCCATCAACAGGCCCTTGGATAAAGTGGCTGCTCTGCTGCCCAAACCTCCGGTTCCGTGATCTTTCAATTCCGTTACGCCGGCGGTCATCGTCAAATTCATATTCGTTCCAGTATCCCCATCGGGTACCGGGAATACGTTCAAGGAATTGACGTGCTCAGCATGCTCTGTCAGCCGCTTCGCGCCTGCCAATACCATAGCGGTGAAATCTGTTCCAGTTAAAGAACGCTTACTCAATGAAAATTCCCCTTCCTAGCTTGATACGCGTACACCTTGGACTACGATATTCACCTGATCCACTTCGAGTCCAACGATTTCATTTAATACGTATTTCACTTTGAGCTGTATGTTGTGTGCGACCTCGGAAATTTTCGTGCCATAACTGACTATAATATAAAGATAAATAGCTAATCGATGATTATCCAGGTTCACTTCCACACCCCGGGCCAAATTCTCGCGCCCCAGCAATTCGGCAATGCCGTCCTTGAACTGCTTTCGGCTTGCCATTCCAACCAGTCCATAACACTCCATGGCGGCCGATCCGGCGATCACCTTAATGGCTTCCTCCGAAATATCGATTCGTCCATATTCGGTCGTAAGATTTACAGCCACGCCTATCTCACTCCTTCCATAGAAATTATTATGGACTAAACTATATTGTACTATAAGAGCAGAGAGAAATAAATAAAAGAGTCGAACGTCAATAGCTGTTGACGGAGCTTTTTTTACTGTGATATTATATTTAAGTATTGTCAATAACCGTGATATTGAAGTGTTAGTGTTATTTTCAAGACAGGTGTATCTGGAACAGGAGGTGTAATGAATGGCTCGCAAATGTTATGTGACTGGCAAGAAGCCAGGCAGCGGTAACCATGTATCTCACGCAAACAATCGCAATCGGCGCTCTTGGGGCGTAAACGTGCAGAAGGTCCGGATCTTGGTAGACGGCAAACCGAAACGCGTATACGTTAGTACTCGGGCTTTGAAATCCGGTAAAGTGACCCGCGTGTAACAGACGGGACGAATTATAGACAAAAAGCACCTTTTCCTATGGAGGTGCTTTTTTACTGCGCATTTTCCCTTGAAGTCAGCGCCCAAGCAATCCTTGTTGGCGGGAACCGCTAGGCGCGCCCTTCCGCTGCTCGGGGCGGGTATTCAGGCCCCGCCCGTTAGTTCTTGTGAAACGTGTTCAGTACCGCCTTAACGAATCCTCCCAAAAACTTAGGCAGCTTGAATGTGTAAAATTTCATCGTTCACCCTCCCCATCGTGCTCATGCCTTCACCCATATTCTATGTTTGATGTCATTTACCCGTGTATTCCCGCCACAAAAAAAAGGCTACATGAGAACCTTCGCTCATGTAACCAATGTATGCGCATCTTAAGGCGCCTATGCCAATCCGACCAGGCTCTCGCGGATTTCTGCCATCGCCGCACGTCGGTCAGCTTGGCCAAACACCGCATTGCCGGCGACCAGCACATCCGCTCCCGCCTCGACAACCAGCGGCGCCGTCGCCGCAGCAATCCCGCCGTCCACTTCAATCCGCAAGTCTGTTAAGCCCAGCTCATCCTTCCAGGCCTTCAGCTGCCGAATTTTGCGCAGCGTGCCCGGAATAAACGCCTGTCCGCCAAAGCCGGGATTTACCGTCATAACCAGCACGAGATCAACGTCTTCCAGCACCTCGCGAACAGCTGAAGCCGGAGTGGCTGGATTAATTGCTACTCCTGCCTTCACCCCTTGCTCCTTAATGAGGTGGAGCACTCGATGCAGATGGACGCAAGCTTCCGCATGGACGGTGATCAGATGCGCACCTGCTTTGGCAAAGGCTGGGATATACTCCTCGGGCTTCTCAATCATCAGATGGACGTCCAGCGGCAGCTTGGTTTGCGGAGCGATCGCTTGCAGCACCAGCGGACCAAACGTCAGGTTCGGGACGAAATGGCCGTCCATTACGTCCACATGCAGCCAGTCAGCGCCTCCCCGCTCTACGTCAGCGACCTCCTCACCCAGCTTGGCAAAATTCGCCGACAAAATCGACGGCGCGATATAGATGTTGTTGCTCATGACGTCAATACCTCCGCTTCTTGTCCTTCATCTCTTCATAGAACTGTACGTAATGCTCATAACGGCTGGCGGCGATTTCTCCTTGGTCCGCAGCCTCTCTGACCTTGCAGCCGGGCTCATGCAAATGGCTGCAGCCGCGGAATTTACAGCCCTCCGCGTAATCGGTAAATTCCCGGAAGCAGCTGGATAACTCCTCGATCCCTAACTCGAGAAAATCCAGCTGACTAAAGCCGGGGGTATCCGCCACGTAACCGCCGTTCTCCAGCTCAATCAGCTCGACATGCCGCGTCGTATGACGTCCCCGGCCCAGCTTGAGGCTAATTTCACTTGTCTCCAGCGCTAACCCGAGCATCGCGTTAAGCAGCGAGGATTTTCCGACCCCCGATTGGCCCGAGAAGACGCTGATCTCCCCAGCCAAACGGGATTTGACTTCCTCGGTTCCCATTCCGGTCACGGAGCTGGTGACAATGACCTCATAACCGATGGATTCATACATGGCTTTGACCTGGCGAATAATTTCTGGAGTTTCTTCCGCTCCATTCTCCTCCAGCAAATCCTCCTTGGTAAGGCAGATCAGGGCTTGCAAACCCGCGTGCTCGATATGCACCAGAAACTTGTCTAGCAGCTGCAGATTGAGATCCGGCTCCCGCAGGGAGAACAGCAGCACCGCCAGCTTGGCGTTGGCAATCGGCGGACGGATCAGCTCGGTTTCCCTTGGCAGGATTTCATCCACGGTCCCTTCCCCGTTTTCGGTGGGGGAATAAATCACCCTGTCGCCTACCAAGGGTGTAATGCCTTTCTTCTTAAAAATCCCTCGTCCGCGGCACTGGATATACCCCTCCGCTGCCCCGTCCTGCGCCGTCGTCGCCGGCTTCACGTAGTAATATCCGCTTAATGCCTTCACAATCAAGCCTTCAGGCATAGATGCCGGCCTCGCTTTCATATCGGTCTAACTTAATTGTCTTTGCCCTTACCATGTTCTTTGGGTTTACCCGCCTTTCCTTTACCTTGGGCTGCGCCTTGTTCCTTCTGGACCGAAGCCAGCTTACCGGATAAGATCATGCCGGTATCGGGCGGATTATCGCCCGAGTTCATATCCATGGTGTTCTCATCTTCCGTACCGCCGCCTTGGTCCGGGAATTGCGGCACAGGTACGGTTCCTTGCTTCGCATCGATGTACGAGATCGGGTAAGTGTCCAGCAAGACGCCGTCACGCGTCACCGTTACGTAACCGTTCTTGTTCGGCGCCAGAACCAGGTCAACCGACAGGTATTGCGGTTTGCCTACCTTTTGCGAACCCCATTCGCGCCCCTCCCCGCGAGCATCGCCGTACACGATCGTATATTTACTGATTTGGCCTTCCTGTGCAGGTGCAGCCGGTACTTGGAACGTATAGTTAATCGCTTCCTGCGGATAGCCGGTGCTGATAAACAAGGTTACTTTTGAACCCGGTGCCACCAGATCGTCCGGGGCATAAGGCCACTGCTTCGTTACTCTGCCCGCCTCGACCTCGAAGCTCGATTCTTCTTTGATACCATCCTCTGCCAACACCAGCCCTGCGTCTCGGATCGCTTTTTCCGCTTCCGCTTGTGTCTTGTTCACGAGGTCTGGCATTTTCACCTCAGACGGTCCCTTGCTGACCTTCAGCACGATCGTATCCGTCTCTGGGTTAAAATCCTCTCCCGCTTCCGGCGATTGGCTGAGGACATTGCCTGGCTCAATCTCGGCGTTGTTTTCCTCTACTTTCTGCACGCGGGACTCGTCTACTCCAAGATCCTTCAATTGCTGGAGCGCATCATCATAGGTTTTGCCCGTTAATGACGGCATCTTCTCCGGCGGTTTCTCCGTGCTCACCTTCAAGTCGATGACCGAACCTTCCTTGACCATCGTCCCTTCCGGCTTGCTCTGCTCATAGACGATCCCTTCGTCCACGCCTTCTTTGTATTCCCGGGTGATCTCCCCGACGGCAATCCCTTTATCGGTCAAAGTTTGGATTGCCTGTTGCTCTTCTAAGTTAAGCACGTTTGGCACAGCGACTTCAGGAACGGTCACCAAGCTCGTCACGTACCAGGCCACACCGGCTAAGGCGAGCAGGACAACCAGCGTCAGGCTGACCCAAAGCGTTGGCTTGCTCCAAGCCTTTTTCTTAGGAGCATTTTCTCGTTCCTCTGCCATCGTTGATCCGCTGTCGCGGGACAGTTTGGATGGTCCTGCTGCCGCACCTTGAGGTTGATACTGCGGACGAATCGCTGGAATGACTCGCGTGCTGTCTTCGTCATGATCATCTATAAAGGCCAATTTCGATTCCGTTCTTCGTTCCGGCAACAAGCAGGTCTCCAGGTCGCGAAGCATCTCTTTGGCAGACTGATAGCGTTCGTTCGGATTCTTCCGCATCGATTTCAAAATGATGTTCTCCACGCTTTGCGGAATCATCGGATTCACCATGCGCGGCTCATCAAATTGCTCCTGCAAATGCTTTAAGGCTACGCTGATGGGGCTTTCCCCAAGGAACGGCAACCGACCGGTCAGCATCTGGTACAACACGATCCCCAGCGAATACAGGTCAGATTTCTCCCCGGTGGCTACCCCTTTCGCATGCTCCGGCGAGAAATAATGCACCGAGCCCACCACGGAGCCGGTTTGCGTAATGGTCGCCGACGTGACGGCACGGGCAATCCCGAAATCGGTCACTTTCACGCGTCCGTTTCGTCCAATCAAAATGTTATGCGGCTTGATATCCCGGTGAATAATTTGGTTCTGATGGGCGTGGTCCAGCGCATCGGCGATTTGCGACGCAATGCGAACGGCTTCCTCGACCTGCAGCGGGGCCCGCTCCTTAATGATTTCGTTGAGGTTCTGCCCTTCAACGTATTCCATCACGATGTAATGAATCTCATCTTCTTGTCCAACGTCATACACGCTGACGATATTCGGGTGCGACAAGGATGCAGCAGACTGCGCCTCCCGGCGGAATCGCCGGATAAATTCCTCGTCGTTCACAAATTGTTGACGCAGCACTTTGATGGCCACGTAGCGGTTCAGCAGCAGGTCCTGCGCTTTGTAGACAAGCGCCATGCCCCCTCCGCCGATCCTCTCGATAATTTGATAACGACCGCCCAATTCGTGTCCGATCATGAATTCCACTCCTTTTTGCCCGACCCGGCATCCTCATGTTGTTCCAGCAGAGCAACGCTAATGTTATCGTCGCCTCCTGCGTTCAGCGCCAGCTGGAGCAATTGGTCGGCCCGGCCCTGTAACCCAAGATCTTCTGATCCCAGCGTCAGAGCCATTTGTTCCGGTGTTACGTAGTTGCTGAGACCGTCGCTGCAGAGCAGCAAAATATCCCCCGGCTCCAACGACACCCGGTTCAAGTCGACCTCAACTTGCTCATCGGTTCCCAGCGCGCGGGTTACGACATTCCGATGCGGATGCACCGTCGCCTCCTCCGCGCTGATCTGGTTGTTCTTGAGCAGCTCATTGACCAGCGAGTGGTCATCCGTCAGTTGGACGAGCTGGCCCTGCCGGAAATGGTAGGCCCGGCTGTCACCGATATGGGCGATCACGCCGTCGCGGCCTGCGAAGATCCCCGCAACAACTGTGGTGCCCATACTATGGTACTCCACATGCTCTGACGCTTTGCGGAATACGGCTTCGTTCGCGTGAAGAATTGCCTTCTTCAATTCTTCCCCGCAAGCCTCCGCCGACAACCCTGCCGGCAGCGATACCAAATCCTCGGTAATGGTATCTACCGCCAAGCGGCTGGCAATGTCTCCAGCCTGATGGCCGCCCATTCCGTCCGCAACAATCGCCAGCGTGTATCCGGATTCCAGCTGGTCCACCCAGGTACAATCTTCATTGACGGAACGGACTCGTCCCACATCACTTACAAACACACAATTCATCACATTCGCTCACCTCGCACCAGACTCCATGTGCTTCGCCCGCAATTGTCCGCAGGCAGCGGCAATATCATGGCCTTGCTCCCGGCGGATGGTCACATTGATGCCTTTATCCGCCAATACGCGCTGAAACTTAAAAATATCGTTACGCGACGTTCTCACATACTTACGCTCCGGCACATAGTTGACTGGAATCAAATTGACGTGGCAAAGCATATCCTTGATCACGTCGGCCAGTTCCTCCGCATGCTCCGGCTGGTCATTCACCCCGCCGATCAGCGCGTACTCGAACGTAATGCGGCGGCCGGTTTTGGCAATGTAATAACGGAGCGCCTCCATCACGTCGTCAAACGGAAAGCGCCGGTTGACCGGCATCAACTTCGAGCGGAGCGCATCATTTGGCGCATGGATCGAAATCGCCAAGTTAATTTGCGTGTTCTCGTCCGCAAACCGATAAATGTTCGGGACAATCCCGCTCGTTGATACAGTAATATGCCGTTGTCCGATGTTCAAGCCCTTTTCATGGATCATAATCCGCAAAAATTTCATCGTGGCATCATAATTTTCAAAGGGCTCGCCGGTTCCCATAATCACGATACTGCTGACGCGTTCGCCTTTGGCGTCCAAAATTTTTTGCGCCTGCACGACCTGGGCGACAATTTCTCCCGCCGTCAAATTCCGCTTCAGCCCCCCTAATGTCGAGGCACAAAACGTACAGCCGACCTTACAGCCGACCTGGGTGGTCACGCAGATGCTGTTGCCATAGTTATGCTTCATGATGACCGTTTCAATAGCATGATCATCATGCAGCCCGAACAGGAACTTCACCGTTCCGTCCTTAGATTCCAGCTTCGTAATCTCCTGCAGCGTAACGAACGCAAATTCGTCATTTAGCTTCTGCCGAAGCGCCTTGGACAGGTTGGTCATCTCATCGAAGGAGCTGACGCGCTTGACGTACAGCCAATCAAAGATCTGCCCGCCGCGAAACGCGGGTTCTCCCTGCGATACGGCCCATTCCTGTAATTCTTCCAACGTATAATCATATATAAAAGGTTTCATCTTCACACACCTGTCCATCTCGATTTTGAAAAGTTACCCACTCATTCTTCCCATTTTATCATAAATTGGCTTCCGACTAAAGTCGAGCTTCCGACAGCAGCGGCGCAAAAAGGCCAAGCCCGCCGTTTCAAACGGCTGCTTGACCTTGGCATGTCAATTCTTCTCTATCAACTTCCTGCGAAGTCGGACAATATAAAACCCATCTGAGTGAGCGTCCTGCGGCAAAATCTGCAGGCCAGCCTCGACTCGCCCAGCGGCAGCTGCCAAAGCACCACGTTCCTCCCAGCTGATCAGCTCATCCGCCAGCTCGAATTCCGGATGGCGGCTCAGGAAGGAGGCAACCATCTCGGCATTTTCGCGCGGCTCAATCGTGCAAGTGCTGTAGACCAGCAAGCCGCCCGGCTTGAGCAGCCCGCTCACCGAATCGAGCAGTGCATTCTGGATGCCGGTAATCTCCGTGATGTCCTCCGGCGTCTTCGCCCACTTCAAATCCGGCTTGCGGCGAATCACGCCAAGTCCGGAACAAGGAGCGTCCAGCAATATTCGGTCGAAGGAAGCGGCCTCCAGCCGCTCCGCGAGCTTCAGAGCGTCGCCTGACAACGTATCGACGTTGTCCAGCCCCAGCCGCTTGGCATGGTCCTCGATCAGCTTCGCCTTGTGCGGATGGATGTCGTTCGCCAGCACCCGGCCGCGGCCTTTCATGATCTCAGCGATATGGCATGTCTTGCCGCCAGGCGCAGCGCAGCAGTCCAGTACATTCATCCCTGGCTGCGGATCCAACGCTTCGGCAACCAGCATGGAGCTTTCGTCTTGAACGGAAATCAAGCCTTCCCGGTACCAGAAGGTCAGCGCCATATTGCCGCCGCTGTGAACAACGATGCCGTCCGGGGAGATCGGCGAGGCCGAGGCTCGCAACCCTTGCTCCTCCATGAGGCGCAACACCTCGTCCCGACTCGCTCTCGTGCGATTAACCCGAACGCTGACCGAAGGCGGCTCATTGTTGGCACGGCAGATCGCCTCTGCGGCAGATTCGCCGTATTGCCGGATCCAGAGCGCCACCATCCATTCCGGGTGCGAATGCTCCAGGGCAATGCGCTGCACAGGGGCCAGTCCCTCCGGTAAATGCAACTCCTCTTTGCGGCGCAGTACGTTGCGAAGCACGCCGTTCACCATGCCGGATATCCCCTGATGCCCCTTGCGTTTCGCCAGGTTCACCGCTTCGTTCACAGCGGCATGCGGAGGGATCCTGTCCAGATATTGCAGCTGATAGAAGCTAAGTCGAAGCAGATTACGCACCCAAGGCGCTAATTTTGCGAGCCCCTTCGTCACAAACTGTTCGAGAAAATAATCGATCGTGTTCAACCGCTGTATGGTGCCGTAGACGAGCTCGGTAGCCAGGCCTGCGTCCGGCCCGGTTAATCCGGACCTTTGCAGCGCTCCATTCAGCAGTAAATTGCTGTAGGCTCCTTCCTGCTCAACGGCGGTCAGCACCTCAAGCGCTACGCTGCGGGCCGATGCAGCCGTCTGATTTCGGCCGCCCCCGCGGGATGAAGGCGTGCCAGACGGCTTATTTACTCCCCCGCTGCGGCTGGCTTGTCCAGCTGTTTTCGCGCCGGTTCCAGGTCCTTTGCCACCGCCCGAGCCTGAACCCGGCCGCTTTTCGGTGCCGCTCATGACAAGACCGTCCCAACTTGCATTACGCCGCCGCGAATGAAATCGCCGGCCTCCATCGCCTTCTTACCAGCGGGCTGCACCCGGGTCAGCCATACCGCGCCGTCCCCGGTTTTCACTTTGATGCCCTGCGCCGATAGCTCCAGCACCGTCCCCGGCGCGGGTTCAGATGCCTTACCATTCGCAGAGGCACCTGTCTCCGCAGGTTTGGCCACCGCCCAAACCTTAAAGACCTCGCCGTTCCAGGTCGTAAACCCGCCGGCAAAAGGCACCAGTCCCCGCACGCGATCATAAATTTGCCGCGAGGTCGCGCTCCAATCGATGCGCTCATCCTCCCGCGTCAAATTTGGTGCATAGGTCGCTTCCGCATCGTTCTGCGGAATCCGGTCTGCCTTGCCGTCAAGGATCAACGGCAGCTGCTCCAGCAGCAGTCGTGCCCCGGCTTCGCTCAGCTTCTCGAACAACGTCCCCGACGTATCCTCATCGTCGATCGGCACCACCGTCTTGGCGATCATATCGCCGGTATCAAGCCCCTCAGCCATGTACATCAGGGTGATGCCCGTTTCTTTCTCGCCGCCCATAATCGCCCGCTGGATCGGCGCCCCGCCGCGGTATTTCGGCAGCAGCGAGCCGTGCACGTTCAGGCAGCCGTACTTCGGCAGATCGAGCACGCCCTTCGGCAAAATTTGACCGTACGCTGCAGTGACGATCAAGTCAGGCTGCAAAGCGGCGACCTCCGCCACCGCCTCCGGCGCACGCATCCGGGTCGGCTGCAGCACCGGAAGCCCATGACGCAAAGCGGCTTCCTTGACCGGCGTTGGCGTCAGCACTTTTTTGCGCCCCTGCGGCCGATCCGGCTGCGTGACCACGCCTACGACGTTGTATCCTTCGCGCAGCAGTCCTTCCAGCGAAGGCACCGCAAACGCCGGCGTCCCCATAAATACGATATTCATCGGGCGCTGTTCACTCCTTCTCTTCACCCTCAGGGGTAATTTCGTACACTCTTTCCGCAATGTCCGTATACAATACACCATTGAGATGGTCGATTTCATGCTGGAACGCGCGCGCTAGCAGCTCGGAGCCCGTATAAGTCACTTCATTGCCGTTGCGGTCCAGTCCCTTCACGGTAACGGTCATAGCACGGCGAACATCCCCGCGATATCCCGGAATGCTGAGGCAGCCTTCCGGTCCGAATTGCTCGCCTTCCTTGGACACGATCTCGGGATTGATCAGCTCAATCAGCCCGTGCTCATCGCCGACATCAACCACGATCACCCGCTTGAGGATGCCGATTTGCGGTGCAGCCAGACCTACGCCCTCCGCGTCGTACATCGTATCCGCCATATCCGTCAACAGTTTTTGAATATTCGGCGTAATCTTCTTCACTTCTTTAGCTACCTGATGTAGCACTTCATCCGGTTCCTTCACAATAATCCGAATCGCCATGATGGCACTCCCTTTCCCGTCTTCACTTTCATAGTTTCTCTTGCTCTTTCCCTATTTTATCCCAAATATATGCTAGCGGATGAAAAATGGATCATTTCTTCCGTGCTTACATCAGCATTTGCGGATCGACATCGATACTGATCTGAAGCATTGCATCGCGCCATTGGTCCAGCGTTGCCGCGGCCGTCTCCCGGACCAGGCCTACCGCATCAAGATCGCCGCGGTATTTCACCATGCATTGGATTCGGTAACGGTTCTTGATTCGCGGGATCGGCGAAGCGACCGGGCCAAGTATGTCCAGCGCCGCCGGTACGAACCGATCCAGGCTGCCGAACCATCCCTGGCGTTGAGCTTTTGCCCGCAGATCGCCGGCAAAATTTTCAGCCATGCGCAGCAGCAGCGGCAGCTTCTCATGCGACAGCGTAACCAGGATCAACCGGCTGTACGGCGGATAATGCATCGTCTTGCGCGTCTTCAGCTCCTCGCGGACAAACGATAAATAATCGTGGCCGCTGGCATGAACAATCGAATAATGCTCTGGCATATAAGACTGGATAAATACCTCACCGGGCAGTTGGTGCCGCCCTGCACGCCCGGCAACCTGCGTGAGCAGCTGGAACGTCTTCTCCGCCGACCGGAAATCCGGGAAATTCAGCGCCGTATCCGCCGCGATGACGCCGACCAGCGTCACATCAGGAAAATCCAGCCCCTTCGCAACCATCTGCGTGCCTAGCAGGACATCGCCCTTTTTCTCGCGGAACGCCTGCAGCAACTTCTCATGGGCGCCTTTTTCGCTAGTGGTATCGACGTCCATGCGAATGACGCGGATGCCGGGAAACAGCTTGGCCAGCTCACCTTCCACCCGCTGGGTTCCGGTACCGAAGTAACGGATATGCTCGCTGCCGCATTCCGGGCACACAGAGGGCGCGACTTCCGCATAACCGCAATAATGACAACGCAGGTTGTTTGACTTCTGATGATACGTGAGCGAGATGTCGCAATTCGGACAACTTGCCACATACCCGCAGGTCCGGCACATGACAAACGTCGAATATCCCCGCCGGTTCAGCAGCAGCACGGTTTGCTCCCCGCGCTCCAGCCGGGCGGCGATGCCTTGATGCAGCGCGCGGCTGAACATCGAGCGATTGCCTTCCTTCAGCTCTTCACGCATATCGACGATTTGCACGCCGGGCAGCCGGCTGCCAGCCGGACGCTGCTTCATCTCCAGCAGAATCGGGGCAAACTCCCCGTACTCGCCGCCTCCGGAACGCGCCGCGTGGTAGCTTTCCAGCGACGGCGTGGCCGAACCTAGAATCACGGCAGCCCCATGCTGGCGGGCCCGTCTCACCGCTACGTCGCGGGCATGGTATTTTGGCGTTTCCTCTTGCTTATAGGAGGTTTCATGCTCTTCGTCCATTACGATCAGCCCAAGCTTGCTGAACGGGGCGAAGATCGCCGAGCGTGCGCCAATCGCCACTTCGACGCGGCCTTCGCGGATTTTACGCCATTCGTCGTACCGTTCGCCGGTGGACAAGCGGCTGTGCAGTACCGCCACCTTCGCGCCGAAGCGTCCCTTAAATCGTTCGACCATTTGCGGGGTCAGCGAAATTTCCGGCACGAGGACGATCGCCTGGCGACCCGAAGCAATGCAGCGTTCGATCGTCTGCAAGTACACTTCGGTTTTGCCGCTGCCCGTCACACCGTGCAGCAAGAACACTTCATGCCGCTGAGCGTCCAGCGTTTCCGCAAGACGTTGGTAGACCAACTCCTGCTCCGGCGTGCGCGGCAGCGGCTCACTGCGCTGGAAGCGCCGGCCTTGGTACGGATCGCGGAACACCTCGACATCCTCGATGACGGCAAATCCCTTCTCCGCCAGCTTCTTCACAGTACCGGCGGTTACCTGCAGCGCCTGCAGAACGTCTTGAAGCGACTGCGGCAACCCCACCTCCAGCAGGTATTGCAATACTTCCTTTTGCCGACGCGCCTGCGGGCCAAACGACGCGAGCGCCTCCTGCGCCGCCTCGCCGCTGACTGCGGCAGCAACGGTTTTGACCGTCTTCTTGCGCACCTTGTCCTTGATCGCCTGGCTTTCCGTCAGCACGCCCAGGGCTAACATATCTTTAATGAGGCCGGCAGCCTCCGGATATTTAGCGCCTAGCTGATTCATCGTGACGGTGTCGGAAGCTCGGACGAAACGTAAAATTTCCTCTTCCGCCGGCGTGAGTAAATGCGATAAGGTGAAGTCATTGGTTTCGCCTTCTACCCGTCCAACCGCCCCGGTCAACGCCCCTTCTTCAGCGGCGTCATCCGCCACGCGAATATACCGCTCCGCCTTGCCCTTCAGCGCCGCCGGAATCATCGCTTGCAGCGCGGCAATGAGACTGCAGGCATATTTGCGGCTCATCCATTCCGCTAATTCCACCAGGTCCGGCGGCAGCGGCGGCATCATGTCAAGCAGCTCCTGAATCGGCTTCATCCGCGCCGGGTCCATCTCCGGCTGCTCATGTAAGGACACGACAAAGCCCTGAACCGTACGGCGCCCAAACGGAACACCCACCCGGCTGCCCACCTCGATCCAGCCAGCCATCGATTCAGGGATTAAATAGTCAAAAGGCCGGTCGGTTTCCCGGCTCGGCACATCAACAATCACTTTGGCCATACGGTAGGTCATTGGTCAATTCCCGCCAACCGTTCGGCAGCCAGCTCCATAATCTGCAGCGCCACTTCATCCTTGGTCATCTGCGGCACAGATCGAACTAAGCCGGATGCGTCGTAGATATTCACGATGTTCGTTTCAGTACCAAATCCCGCTCCCTGCACGGTCACATCGTTCGCAACCAGAAGATCGCAGTTTTTGCGTTTCAGCTTATCCATGGCATACTGCTCCACATTTTCTGTTTCAGCGGCAAAGCCGATCAGGAACTGCGTTGTTTTTTGTTTGCCTAGGGTCTCCAGGATATCGATGTTTTTTACGAGCTCCAGCACAAGCGAATCCCCGGTTTTTTTGATTTTCTGTTCAGCGGCTTCCTTCGGCCGGTAATCCGCTACGGCGGCGGCCTTAACAAGGATGTCGGTATCCGCCCATACGGCTTGTACCGCCTCGAACATATCCCGAGCAGACTGCACGCGGGTAACCGAAATGCCAACTGGAGGCTCTACCTGCGTATGCCCGGCGATCAACACGACCTCCGCACCGAGGCGCTGTGCTGCTTTGGCGATGGCGAAGCCCATTTTTCCCGAGGAATCGTTGGTAATATAGCGAACCGGGTCAATTCGTTCCACGGTCCCTCCCGCAGTGACGACAACTTTTTTGCCGGCCAAAGGTTTCTGCTCGATACGGGCTTCCCGTGCAAAATAATCCTTTACCACCCGGACGATCGACTCCGGCTCCTCCATCCGTCCTTTCCCGACATAACCGCACGCCAGGAGGCCTTCGCCGGGCTCGATCATCATGACGCCGCGCGCCGTCAGCTCTGCCATATTCCGGACAACCGCCGGGTGCTCGTACATGTGCACGTTCATCGCCGGTGCCAGCATAATTGGCGCCTGGGTCGCCAGCAGCGTCGTCGAGAGCATCTCATCTGCGATCCCTGCTGCCATTTTGCCGATGATGTTCGCGGTGGCCGGAGCGACCAGCACCAGATCAGCCCAATCCGCCAAATTAATATGTGCGATGGAATCGGCGTGTTTTTCGTCAAAGGTATCGGTGTATACGAAATTTTTCGATAACGCCTGCATCGTCAGCTCTGTGATAAATTTGGTCGCAGATTGGGTCATAATGACGCGAACCTCCGCGCCTTCCTTCACCAGCTTGCTGCACAAGGATGCCGCTTTGAACGCGGCGATACCGCCGGTCACGCCTAACAAAACCTTCTTACCGGTTAACATCGCTATCCCTCGCTTTCCCCAAACGAAAAAAATAACAACCTCGCGGTTGTCGTAAAAAGAAGCCCGGAGGCCTTTCGTATATGCTTTGTTCTCTGAATGAGTCTGGTGTTAGTCTTTGTTGATCTCTTCCGTCACTACGTCATCTTGTTTCAGCTTAATGTAGTCCCCGTAAATCTCTTCGAGGGCAATGCCCACTTGCTTGTGCGACTTCGGTTGCTTCAGTTCGCTCTTCTCCCCTTCACGCAGCTGTCTCGCGCGCCGGGAAGCCGCAACAACCAAAGAGTATTTGCTGCCGACTTTTCCAAGCATTTTGTCAATCGATGGATACAGCATGTTCAAAAACACCTCTTCTTATTTGGACTCATCGCCATATGAAGCGTTAGCTAGCACGACTTGCGAATTCTGCAATGCTCCGCGATGATAATGGATTGTATTCTCTGACAAGCTAAATCGATCTCGTCATTCACGACGGCGTAATCATAATTCTCCATCAGTCCGATCTCATGGGCTGCCACGCTCATGCGGTGATCGATCGTCGCCTGGTTCTCCGTCCCCCGACCTTGAATCCGGCCTTTCAGTTCATCAAGCGATGGAGGAAGCAGGAACACGAACACGCCCTCAGGGAATTTCTCTTTCACTTTGAGCGCTCCCTGAACCTCGATTTCCAAAATGATATCCTTCCCGCCAGCCAGCGTCTCCTCCACGAAATCGCGGGGAGTCCCGTAAAAATTGCCGACGTACTCCGCATACTCCAGAAGCTGATCATTCTCGATCATTTCCTGGAATTGCTCACGGGTTTTGAAGAAATAATTGACGCCGTTCTCTTCCCCAGCTCGGGGTTGCCGTGTGGTGGCCGAGACGGAATAAACCAGCTCCGGCATCCGCTTGCGCAGCTCAGTGCATACTGTTCCTTTGCCAACGCCAGACGGTCCGGATAATACGATAAGTAACCCTTTAGACATAGCTCTCTCCATTTTATTCGTCGTTGTCTTCTTCTTTGGTGGACAGACGATGAGCGACGGTCTCTGGCTGGACCGCCGATAATATCACATGATCGCTGTCCGTGATGATCACCGCGCGTGTACGCCGCCCGTATGTAGCATCGATCAGCATGTGGCGATCTCTCGCTTCTTGAATGATCCGCTTGATCGGCGCAGACTCGGGGCTGACGATCGATATGATCCGGTTGGCCGATACGATATTACCAAAGCCGATGTTAATAAGTTTAATTGCCATGTTCAGGTAGTTCCCCCTAATTTGCTTCACTCACCCGGCGCCGGGTAGATGGCTTACTCGAGATTCGCCGCCTGCTCGCGGATCTTCTCTAACTCAGCCTTCATCTCGACAACCAGGTTGACTAGAGCCAAATGATTGGCTTTAGATCCAATCGTATTGGTTTCCCGGTTCATTTCCTGTATGAGAAAATCCAGCTTGCGCCCTACCGGTTCATAAGCTTGAAGCAGACTGCGGCACTGTTCGAAGTGACTCTTCAGCCGAATCAGTTCCTCGTCGATGTTCGACCGGTCCGCAAACACGGCCACTTCCATCGCAAATCGCTGCTCATCGTAGTTCCCGTCCAGCAGTTCAGTTAGCCGATTCTTCAGACGGGTTCGGTACTCTTTCACAACTTCCGGAGCCAACCGAACCAGTTCGCCATGGATCGCTTCCAGCCGCTGTAGTCGCGCACCCAAATCGGCGGCTAAATGCTTCCCTTCCCGTTCCCGCATGCCTAAAAGCCCAATCAGCGCTTCCTCCAAGCCTTCGGTCAGCACCTGTTCCCATCCGGGATCAGCACTGCCGGCCGGAGCTGCTTCCTCGGGCGTCGTCAAGACATCCGGCAGAGATAGCAAATCTTTGGCGCTTAGCTTCGCGTCAACACCGTAGTGCTTGGCGAGCTCACCCGCTGCCTTCAGGTATGCTTCGACGACCGGACGGTTTAATACGTAAGGAAGGGTGCCGGATTCATCGCGTTCTTTACTGATGTATACATCAATGCGTCCCCGTTTGATATGGCGCTGAACCAGACGCCTTAGTCCGTCTTCGTAGCACGTCCATTCCCGCGGCATCCGAAGAACAACCTCAGCATACCGATGGTTGACGGACTTGATTTCAAATTGGACGACGTAACCGCCATATGATCTGACGGCCCCACCGTACCCAGTCATACTGTGCGACATAGGCATCACATCCGTTACCCTATTGTAATTGATTATGACAACCGAGACAAGTGGGCCGAGTCCCGTTTGGACTTCTCGCGAATATAATTCGTTAATGCGACATTCATTTCGTAGAACATAAACGGCGTCATGAGATAAATTCCGTTAAAATGCTCCATCGCCGTATCGAGCAGCTCTTTGGCGATCTCAACGCCCATCGCCCGTCCCTCTTCACCTTGCAGGCCCTCCATCCGCTTGCGAACTTCATCCGACAGCTGGATTCCAGGCACCTCATTATGCAAGTATTCAGCGTTCTTGCCACTGGCCAGCGGCATAATGCCGATGAAGATCGGCACGTCCAAATGCGCCGTTGCCTGCTTGATCGCCACGATCAGCTCCGGATCGTATACCGGCTGAGTCATGATGTAATCCGCGCCGGAGGCGATCTTCTTCTCCAGCCGCTCCACCGCTTTGTGCAAATGCTTTACATTCGGATTAAACGCGGCGCCTACGACGAATTTGGCTTTTTGCTTTAACGGCTTCCCGGAAAAAGAAATCCCTTCATTCAACTGCTTGATCATCCGAATGATCTCAAATGACGTCAAGTCGTACACTGAGCTCGCTCCCGGCAAATCGCCAAAGCGGGCAGGGTCGCCCGTCACCGCGAGCACGTGGTCGATGCCCAGCGCATCGAATCCCATCATATGCGACTGCGTACCGATGAGATTGCGGTCCCGGCAGGCGATGTGCACCAGCGGTCTTACGCCAAGCTGAGACTGGACGAGATGTCCAAGCGCCATGTTGCTCATCCGCGTCACCGCCAGCGAGTTATCCGCCAGCGTAAGCGCATCGATGCCCGCTTCTTTCAGTGCAGCTGCGCCCTCCATAAATTTCCCGATATCCAGGTCGCGCGGCGGATCCAACTCAACGATAACGGTATGCCGTTCTTTCACGAGCTCGGTCAAGCTCGGAAGCTTGTGGTTCTCCCCACCGCCGGGTACAGTCCCCTTGTCGCTGGAGGCGACAGATACGGCATTCGACTGCTCGTTGATTGATAGGCTAGCAGACAGATGCGGCTTAGGCAGCTTCTGTTCCTTCGCCAGCGGCTGAGCAGCGTACCCTTCCAAGGCTTTGGCCATCGCGGCAATATGCTCCGGTGTCGTACCGCAGCAGCCTCCAATCAATCTCGCCCCTAAATCGGCGAAAGCACGGGCACACTTTCCAAAATAATCCGGAGTCGCTCCATATACATATTCTCCATCGATATAGTCCGCCAAACCTGCATTGGGGAAAACGGACATCGGCACGTTGAGCGGCCCCTCCACGTCATCCATCACACCCATGATTCCTTTTGGACCGGAATGGCAGTTGAAGCCAACCACGTCCGCCCCTTCCTCAACCACCGCTCCAAACGCATCTGGAATCGTAAATCCGTCCAGCGTGCGTCCGATTTGATCGACGGCGAACTGGCAAATCACCGGAACATCCGTCAGCTTGCGAGCTTGTCCCAAAGCGATTCGCATTTCTCCAAGGTCGTAAAACGTCTCGAACAGCAGCGCATCCACCCCTTCGCTCAGCAAAGCAGCAATTTGCTGCTCAAAATATTTGCCAAGCTCTTGGTCGGTGACGTTCGCCCGCTTGCCGCCGCGGATGGAACCAACCGCTCCTGCAACATACGCACGTTCGCCCGCGGCTTGCTTCGCGATCCGTACTGCAGCCCGGTTGATATCCTCCACCTTGGCCTCCAGTCCGAATTTAGACAATTTATAGTAATTTGCCGAAAACGTATTGGTTTCCAACAGCCTTGCCCCAGCATCGAGATAGCGGCGATGGATGTCGCCGATCACGTCGGGGCGCAGCAAATTAAATTCTTCATAAGAAATGCCGACCGGAAAACCCAATTGGTACAAATACGTCCCCATGGCCCCGTCGCCGACAATAACTTCGCGCTCCAAAGTCGCACGCAAATCCGGTTTCATGCTTCTGCCCCCTGACTGCCGTGAAGTTAACTCGCATTATGAATCAATCCCGGCGCAAACTATTATCATATTAATTTATCATAAATCGTTCTGATTGATAAGGTATCGC